>JGI24707J26582_10000610_pt1 | contig 27910 bp, 28 predicted proteins | sample BioPla1DNA1_FD_26582 | JGI IMG/M metagenome (IMG submission 26582)
AAACAACGGATGAGTTATTAGCGCTTGTAGAAGCTAAAATAGCTGAATATAATTTATTAGTTGAAAAAGCGAAAAACGAATTAGAAATAGCAGAAGGATATGAAAACAGAATCTTTAAGGGATTATTAAAGATAAGCATATCACTTCAACTATTAGGTTATGCATTATATTTACAAGATAGAAGGTGGTTTTAATGCGTAAAGGTATAAATGTAGTTATAATTTTATTGATGTTTATGTTTATTGTTAGTTGTGGATCATCAGATGAACTAACTAACTTTAGTGCGGCTTTTAAAGGCTATGATTATAGTAAAACAGCAGGACATCGTTATACAAAAATTCAAAGGTTAGATGGAGTAATAATCTATGAATAAAGTTTAGATATGAAAATTAATCGTGATACTCCTATAATGGCTCACAAACACTATTTTAAAAAAGATTTAAATGAGTTTAGTTTAGATAGTCAATTTACTGAGACTCGTTATAATGAATATTATTATAAAGACTCTATCGGTACAGAAAACGAAGATAATATCACTTGGGTTAAAAAGGCATTTAGTGAGTTTAGCGAAAGCATTACCTTACCTAAATTAAAATTTAAAAAGTCTTATTTAAGCGAACACACCTTAACAAAACTTGCAGATTATTTATTGTTGAAGGCGGATATTAAAGACGAATATACAAAAGAGTTTTTCGGAATTGATGAAAATATAAGTAATGTCTCTATTGAAGTAAGAATAAAGGGTAAAAAACTACAAGAATTTAAAATAGTTTACAAACTAGAATTAACAACAGTGGAAACATCTTATCGCGTTTATTATGATAAACACGAGTTAAGTGTTAAATATGAATAAAAAAAGGGAGAACAGATATGAATTTTGAAGAAAAAGCAATTAAAGAAGCAAAACTAAAACCAATTGAGGAAATTAGAAAAGGGTTAAAGTTAAAGGACGATGAATTTATTCCTTATGGGCACTTAATGGGAAAAGTGGACTTAAAGGTAATGGACCGCTTAAAAGATAAAAAAGACGGGAAATTAATTTTAGTTACAGCTATTACTCCTACACCTTCAGGCGAAGGTAAAACTACTATTTCAATTGCCTTATCAGATGGTTTACATAGACTAAATAAAAATGTTGTTTGCGCATTAAGAGAGCCTTCGCTTGGACCAGTCTTAGGGATGAAAGGCGGAGCAACAGGCGGTGGTAAGGTACAAGTAATGCCAAGAGAAGAAATTAACTTACACTTTACTGGTGACTTCCACGCAATTACAACAGCTCATAACTTTTTAAGTGCAGCGATTGACAATCATTTACATTATGGAAATGAACTTGATTTAAATAAAGATAGAATTGTTTGGCCTAGAACATTAGATGTTAATGATAGAGCCTTACGAACAATCTCTACTAAGTATAGAAACGATGGATTTATTATTACAGCAGCTAGCGAAATGATGGCCATTTTAGGTTTATCAAGCGACCTATTAGATTTAAAAGAAAGACTTGGGAACATTTTAATTGGTTATAACAATAAAGGTGAAGAAGTTTACGCGAAAGCATTAAATGTAAGTGATGCTTTAACGATGATTTTAAGAGAAGCAATTAAGCCAAACTTAGTTCAAACATTAGAAAACACACCAGTATTAATTCATGGTGGTCCGTTTGCGAATATCGCTCATGGTTGTAATAGCATTATCGCAACTAAGTTAGCATTAAAGTTAGCCGATTATACAGTTACGGAAGCAGGGTTTGGTGCTGAACTTGGTGCGGAAAAATTTTTAAACATTAAAACAAGACGAATTAATCAAACACCTGATGCAATCGTTATTGTCGCAACGATTAGAGCGTTAAAGTATCATGGCTTTGTTGATGAAGGTAAAGATTCCATCGTAGCATTAAAAGAAGGTTTATCAAACATTGAAAGGCATGTAAACAATATTAAACAATATAATGTCCCTTATATAATTGCGATTAATCATTTTGCTGATGATAAAAAAGAAGAAGTAGAAACTTTAATTGAGTGGGCTAACAAAAATAACCATCCAATTAGTTTCGTTGATGGATTCTTAAAGGGTTCTGAAGGCTCGATTGATTTAGCAGAAAAAGTAGTTAAGTTAACTAATAGAGAAAAAGAAGAATTTAAGTATATTTATGATTTGAAAGATGATTTATATACGAAGGTTAAGAAGATTGCCAGAAAGATGTATGGTGCTGATGATGTAGTTTATAGTGCTAATGCAAAAGCGATATTAGATGAGTTAAATAAAAATTATTCACATCTTCCTGTCTGTATTGCAAAGACACCTTTATCCTTTTCAAATGATACGAAAAAACGCGGATCAATCTATCCGTTTGATTTAGCAATAAGTGATGCGAGAATATCTAGAGGAGCAGGTTTTGTAGTAGTTTTAACTAAAGGTATTATTACGATGCCAGGACTTCCAAAAATTCCAAATGCAGAAAAAATTACTATCAATCCTGACGGAACAATTAATGAAAGGTTATAGGTGAAAAATATGCAGCTATTAGAAGGTCGAAAAACAGCTCGTGAATTAGAAGGAAAACTTCAAGAAAGAGTTTTGGAAATGATTGAAAAGCACGGCAGAGCTCCAAAGCTGGTTGTCGTATTGGTAGGCGATAATCCTGCAAGTCTAAGTTATGTAAAATCAAAGGAAAAAGCGTGTCAAAGAACGAAGATTGACAGCAAGATAATTAAACTTCCAAAAACAGTTTCACAGGATGATTTATTAAAGGTAATTAGAGACTTAAATAAAGATTCAAAAGTAGATGGTTTTATCGTTCAATTACCATTACCAGAACACATTGATGAAAGTACAATTTTAAATGAAGTTGCACCTGAGAAAGATGTAGATGGATTAAGTTTATTGAACGCCGGAAAATTGATGAATAGACAAAGTGGATTTGTACCAGCGACACCTAAAGGAGTAATGATGTTATTAAACCATTACAGCATTCCTTTGAGAGGGAAACATGCAGTCGTGGTTGGTAGAAGTAATATCGTCGGTTCACCAATGGCAAAACTGCTTTTAAATAATGATGCAACGGTAACTGTAACACATAGATATACAGAAAATTTAAAACACTATACACTTCAAGCAGACTTAATAGTTGTTGCAACAGGAGTAGTTAATTTAATTACTGCTGATATGGTAAAAGAAGGAGCGATAGTTGTCGATGTTGGGATTAATCGTGTAGGCGATAAAATAGTTGGCGATGTTGACTTTGAAAATGTTAAAGAAAAAACAAGTTACATCACACCGGTTCCAGGCGGGGTAGGCCCAATGACAATCAGCGCTCTAATTCATAATACTATGGACGCGTTTTTAAATAAGATGGAGAACTCTAAAAAATAAAAGAAATAAAGTGTTCGGCTAAATGTGCCGAACATTTTATAAAAAAAGGTTAGTATTTAAAGAAAGGAATGTATATTCAAAATAATGGTTGTGTTTTACATATTAGAGTATACAAGGGATTCTATGTCAACTAAAAATGATAAAGGAGAAATAATAATTTATAAAACTGAAGATGATTTAACTAATATAGAGGTAAAACTTGAAGATGATAATGTTTGGTTATCTCAAGATCAACTTGTAGAATTATATCAAACAAGTAAATCTAATATAAGTGAGCATATTAGTAATATTTTTGCAGAAGGTGAATTAGACAAAAATTCAGTTGTTCGGAAATTCCGAATAACTGCCACTGATGGAAAAAACTATAACGTTATGCATTATAATTTAGATATGATAATTTCACTAGGCTATCGAATAAGCAACAGAANAATATAAAAAATATCAAGTTAAAACCTTAACAGAGGTTGAGAAAGAATATTTAGTAACTATTAAAACAATAGATAGTAAAGTTAAAAAGAATAATAAAGAATAAAGATGTTATTTTTAATAAATAATGTTAGAATGTAGTAGTAAGGAGTGATTCTATGAATATATGGCATGATATTGAAAAAGAAAGAATAAACCCAAATGAATTTGTTTCTTGTATAGAAATACCTAAAGGTTCAAAATGTAAATATGAAATTGATAAAAATTTAGGACTATTAGTTTTGGATAGAGTTTTATATACATCAACTCACTATCCAGCTAACTATGGTTTTATTCCAAAAACATTTGCAAGTGATGGAGATGCACTTGATGTTTTAGTTTTATGTAGTGAAACGCTTGTTCCAATGAGTTTAGTAAATTGTAAGCCGATTGGANTTATTTCAATGATTGATGGAAAANATAAAGATGAAAAGATTATTGCAGTAACGATTGGTGATCCATCTTTGTCACATTATGAAGAATTAGAAGACTTACCGNCGCATATGTTAGCGGAAATGCATCACTTCTTTGATGTATATAAAGTGTTAGAAGGTAAACAAACTCATGTTTTAGAGATTGAAGATAAACAAGCAGCTAAAAAAATAATTGCTGAAGCAATGAAGAAGTATGAAGAGGTGTTTGATAAGTAATGGGAAGAGCTTTTGAAGTCCGCAAACAATCAATGGCAAAAACCGCAGCGAAGAAAAGTAAAATTTATGCTCGCTATGGAAGAGAAATATATATTGCGGCAAAGGGTATGCCAGACCCAGAAATAAATATTGAACTGAAAAGAATATTAGAAAGAGCTAGAAAAGATCAAGTACCTAAAGATGTTATCGAAAGAGCAATCGAAAAAGCTAAAGGCGGCACAGGCGAAGATTATACAGCGACAAGATATGAGTTTATTGGACCAGGCGGCAGTTTATTTATAGTTGAATGTTTAACAGATAATGTTACTCGTACAATTCATGAAGTTAGAGCTTGTTTTACTAAGACAGGTGGAAAGAGCGCTTCGGTTTTACATATGTTTGAGCATAAATCAGTTTTAGGATTTACCAATTTAACAGAAGAACAAGTTTTAGAATCTTTAATTAATAACGATTTAGATGTTGAAGATTTAGAAACTGAAGAAGGACAATTAGGTATTATTTCCGATCCAACACTTCATCACGAAATAAGAGAAGCAATTTTAAATGATTATCCAGAAGCATCTTTAGAAGTTGATGAAATAACATGGTTGCCAATCACTTATCAAAAATTAAATGATGAAGAAAAAGAACAATTCGCTAAACTAGAAGAGATGTTAGATGAAGTGGATGATGTCCAAAACGTTTATCACAATATTCAAGACTAATTAAAAAGAGATTAAGATAACTTAAAACAAGAAAGATAAAAGGCTGTTATAAAGCCTTTTTTTGTTATAAACATGATAAAAACGGCCGCAAAACAAAAAAACACTCAAAAAAACGGCCGTATTTGCGGTCGTAAAAAAATACGCTTGTTTTGTATAGCTTCTAAATCTAGACCNGCCGGAGAAAGGAGTTCAGTGTACTTTGATGGTCATTTTTTTCAAAAAATGTGTTGAAAAAACCATATATGTGTTTATAAATAGACAAAAAGAAATAGGCGTTTTAAACTTCGTTGCAAATAATTTGAGAATCATATATAATATGTAATTGGAGTTAGAGAGTTTTTCTTTGTAAAAGAAAAGAATAAAGAAAATGAGGAAAGTTAATGAACGATAAGATAATTAAAGAAGCGATTTTAAATGAAAAGAAAAGACAAACTGAAAATTTAGAGTTAATCGCAAGCGAAAACTTTGTCTCCTTAGATGTGTTAGAAGCACAAGGGAGCGTTTTTACTCATAAGTATGCTGAAGGCTATCCCAACAAGAGATATTATGGTGGGTGTGAGTTCGCAGATGTAGTAGAAACTGAAGCGATTGAGAGAGCGAAAAAACTTTTTCATGTTAAATACGCTAATGTACAGCCTCACTCTGGCTCGCAAGCTAATATGGCTGCGATTAGAAGTTTAATTAAGCCGGGAGATAAGATTTTAGGAATGAGCTTAGATAGTGGTGGACATTTAACGCACGGATATAGATTATCATTTTCAGGTCAAGACTATATAGGAGCTACATACTCTGTCAATAAAGTGACAGAAATGATTGATTATGATGAAGTATTAGAAGTAGCGAAAAAAGAAAAACCACAATTAATTATCGCTGGTTATAGTGCCTATCCAAGAGTTGTTGATTTTAAGAAGTTTAGAGAAATTGCAGATGAAGTAGGGGCTTATTTATTAGTTGACATGGCGCATATTGCTGGTTTAATTGCAGCAGGAGTTCATCCCTCACCAGCTAAATATGCTCACGCAATAACATCAACCACACATAAAACATTAAGAGGGCCACGCGGAGGAATTATTTTAACTAATGATCCAGAGATTGCAAAAAAGATTGATAGAAATGTTTTTCCAGGCATTCAAGGTGGACCATTAATGCACATTATTGCCGCAAAGGCAGTTTCATTTAAAGAAGCGATGAGTGATAGTTTTGTTAAATACCAAAAACAAGTTCTTGCTAACTCTAAACTATTAGCCGATGAGTTAAACAAGCGCGGTTATAGAATCGTTTCAGGCGGAACAGACAATCATTTATTTTTAGTAGATGTGTATACATCAGCAAACATTACAGGTAGAGATGCAGAAGATTTATTAGGAGAAGTAAATATTACAGTTAATAAAAACACCATTCCTTTTGATACACAACCACCAGCAGTTGGTTCGGGAATTAGAATAGGAACATCTGCGATGACTACTAGAGGATTAAAAGAAAAAGAAATGGTTATAGTTGCTGAGTTAATAGATTTGGCAATTAAAAACAGAGATAATAAAAAAGAATTAAATAGAATAAAAGAAAGGGTTATCCAATTAGTTGTTGATTTTCCAATTAATGCGGGTAAATAAGGTGATACTATGACCGAAAAAACTAGATGTATTCCTGATTTTAAAGAAATGCGCAGAGATATGTTGGTAGAAGAAGTAAAAGACCCTAAATACATTTATATTCCGATTACAGACTTAAGATGTCCAAAAGGAGATACTTGTGTAGCTCCTGGTGATGAAATTAAGATGGGTCAATTAATCGGAACGCGTCATGGAGGTTTCTTTGATCAACCAATCTATTCAACGGTGAGCGGTAAAGTTGTAGGAATAGAACAAAAACTTCATGGTTTAGGAAGTAAAGTAGAATGTATAAAAATTGAAAATGATTTTAAATACGAACTACACGAAAATGTTAAACCAAGAACAGAGAAAGAAATTAAAAAATTAACTAAAAAAGATTTAGTTGAAATAATGGAAAAAGCGGGACTTGTTGGACTTGGCGGAGGAGCATTCCCGATGTTTATTAAATACAAAACTGATAAACCGGTTGAATATGTATTAGCAAACGGTGTTGAGTGTGAACCATACATCATTAGCGATTATCAGTTAATGAAGTCGCACGCTCGTGAAATTACAGAAGGTTTAGTTTATGCGATGCGTTCTGTAGATGCTAAAAAAGGAGTTGTAGTATTTAAAGAGAAATACCCTGAGTTAGCAGTTAAATTTAATGAAGCATTCAAAGATTTTCCAGATTATGATTTAGAAGTTAAAATGATCAAATGTTTTTATCCGCAAGGTTGGGAATTACAAACAATCAAATCAGCATTAGGAATTAAAGTTCCGGTTGGTGATTTAACAGTTGATCATGGAATAATTGTTTCTAACACAAGCACATTATATGGACTATATAATGCCGTAACGCAAAGATTGCCAATGATGTTAAGATATTTTTCTGTCGCTGGCAATGGCATTAAAGAAGAGAAAAACTTTTATGTTAGAATTGGTACACCTGTGAAAGATTTAGTTGAAATGTGTGGCGGATATAGAGATGAAGAAAATAAAGTTTTAATCATTGGCGGACCAATGATGGGAACTAACTTAACCTCTGACGATTTTATCGTTAGCCAAACAACAACTAGCCTAGTCGTTTTAAACGAAGAAAAATTTGTTGAAGAGCCGTGCGTTAACTGTGCATCATGCGTGTACTCTTGTCCGGTTAATATTCAACCAGTTCAAATAATGAGAGCTTATAAACAAAAAGATAAAGATGTAATTAATAGTTTAGAAGTGAATAAATGTATTGAGTGTGGCTTATGTAGTTATGTATGTCCATCTAAAATACATTTAACAGAATATATGCGTTTAGCAAAAGCGCTAGTGAAATAGGAGGTTAATATGGCAACATTTACGAAACAAACAAGTCCTTATATCCGTAAACCAGCATCAACTAAAAGAATGATGATTGATGTTTTAATCGCATTATTTCCATTAGTTGTTTTTGCGGTATGGAAGTTTGGATTAGATGCTTTTTTAAGAATTATTATTGCAGTAGCTGTAATGATCTTAACAGAAGTAGTAACAGTAATGATTAGACATCGTCCTCATCCAAAGTTTGAAGGCTTTAAAGTGAGAATGATTGAAAGATTTAAACAAATAAGATTATTAAACATTATTACACCAGCAATTAGTGGTTTAATATTTGTTTTAATGGTCCCTGCACAATTACCAATTTATGTTGTAATCGTTGCGGCCTTCTTAGGAATCTTATTTGGTAAATTAGTCTTTGGAGGATTAGGAGCGAATATCTTTAACCCTGCAGCAGTAGCGTTTGTTATCGCACACGTGTCATTTGCGGCGTCATTTAAATATACACAATTAGACGCTGTAGCAGGAGCGACACCACTCACAGCAATCGGAGATTCAATTATGAATATTCCTGATATGCTTAATAATTATTCTCTCTTAGATCTTTTCTTGGGAAAAATTCCTGGGGGAATGGGAGAGATTTGTGCACTACTAATTATTGTTGGTGGTTTATACTTATTTATTAGAAAAGCAGCAGATTGGCGCATTACAGCTTCAATGTTATTATCATTTACAGTTTTAATTGGAGTAGCAGCGCTAATCTTAGATGCAAGTAATGCTCATTTAATTATTTTATATCAACTATTAGGTGGCGGATTATTATATGGTGCTGTTTATATGGTGACAGATCCTGTGACTGCCCCAACAACTAAACCAGGTAGATGGCTCTATGGGTTACTAATTGGTTCATTAGTAGCAATCTTTAGATTGTTTGGGCCAAACCCAGAAGGGGTAGCATATACAATTTTAATTTGTAATATGTTTTCACCATTAATCGATTATCATAAGTGGTCAAAAAATAACTACTCTTGGAAATCATGGACTTTATATGGAGCTACATTAGTAGTTGCAATTTTAATTGTTGTAGCTGGAGTAGGAGGTTTTAACTAATGAATAAAAACATATTAAAATCAGCCTTAATACTTACAATCATTGGTTTGGTTTGTGGACTTTTAATTAGCGTTGCTAACTGGATTACAGAACCAATCATTGAACAAAATAAAACAAAAGAGGCTAGAAAAGCATATAAAGAATTTTTCCCTGAATTAGATAAGGTGGAAATTGAAGAAGTTGATGGCACATATGTATATGAATATGTTAAAGTCATTGACAAAAGCGGAAATGTAGTTGGTCATGCATTTAGAACTAAAGGTTCAAACTCTAGAGGTTTAATTGACTTACTAGTTGCTGCTACACCAGAAGGAGCAATTAAAGGAATTAAAGTTTTAAGTTATGAACACACACCAGGTTATCCTGAAAAATATGAAGGCGATGATGGGTTCTTAGATAATGACCGAGTAAGAGGAAACACATTAGATGGTTTGGCAGGCATCAATAACTTAGCCGGTGCAACAGATACAGGTTCACTCTTAGATAGATTAATTAAAGAGGTTGGAGAAGTTGCACATAATTATGTTGTNTCAGTTCAATTAGACGCATTTGAAACACTCTTTGGAATTGGTGCAACAGGGACAGTTGTTTTAGAGTTTGGTGCTGAAGATGTAGTTAGAGAAAAACTAGAAGTTAAAGATGCAAATAATGAGTTTTTAGGTTATGCTTATAAAGCAACAACGCTAGTTGACGAGAAAGCATTAACAGTAGTTGTTGGTATGACAATTGATGGCGAACTTAAAGGTGTTTATGAAGAAGAACATACATTAGACACTAAGGCATATAAAGATGCACTTAATAATTTAAGTGGACAGATGATGGCAAACTTAGAGATAACTATTGTAGCAGGCAACGAAGCAGTTGGAAACGCCTTAAATACGCTGTTTGCTGCAATTAGGACAACGGCTAATCCAGATATCAGAACGGCTTATCAAAAGATATTTGGCGAAGGACATACAGGAGTTGTTGATGAAGAGTTTACCGCTACAGAAATAGTTATTGAAAAAGCAGCAGTTTATGATGCAGAAAATAATTTAGTTGGCTATACTTATACGGGTACTATTTTAATGGACTTACACCATTATGTCCCAGATAAATTATTAACAATAATGGTTGGAGTAGATACAGAAGGAAAAGTTGTGGGACTTATTCATTTAGTTAATGAGCATACACTAAATCATTATGAAAATTATTATAGTGCGCTAGAAGCTTTAAATGGTTTAGCAGTTGAAAATTTAAATGTTGAAAGTGTTACAGATTCAACAATATCAGCTGATGCATTAAATGCTATATTCAACGCGATTAAAGAGGTGATTACTAATGAGTAAAAAAGTAAAAGATAAACAAAAAGTATCAAATAAAGATATTTTCTTAAGTGGAATCTTTAAACAAAACGCAGTATTCACTTTAACATTAGGTCTATGTCCAGCACTTGCAATTTCTAACACAGTTGAAGGTGCTTTAGGGATGGGGATAATGGTTGTAATAGTACTAGCAATTACTAATGCAATCATTTCAATGTTAAGAAAAGTTATTTCTGATGAGATTAGAATTCCAGCATATATTTTGATAATTGCGACAGTTGTTACAATGATGAAAATGTTTGTTGATGCGTATGCGGCAGCACTCGCAAGTAGTTTAGGAGTATTTATTGCCTTAATTACAGTTAACTGTATCGTTTTAGGTAGAGCAGAAGCTTTCGCTAAAGATAATTCGGTAGGTAAATCAATCTTAGATGGTTTAGGCAGTGGTTTAGGTTTTATGTTGGCCCTTCTATTGATTGCTGTGTTTAGAGAAGCATTAGGCACAGGCGCAATTAAGTTAGGTGTATTATTACCTTTACCATTTGAAGTAACATTAAGATTATTCCCAAGCGAATATGGAATTAGTATGTTAATTCAACCAATGGGAGCATATTTAATTATCGGAGTTTTATTAGCAACGTTTGTTGCATATGACAATAATAAGAAGTATCGCGCAGGCATTAAGAGAGCGAAAGAATTACAAGCAAGAAAGGCGGCGGCTGAATAATGGAATTAGTAGGAGTTTTATTAGCATCACTTATCGCAAGCTTATTAATAAACAACGTTTTATTAAGTAAAGTCTTAGGCGTATGTTCATTTTTAGGAGTTTCTAAAAAGATAGAAAACGTATTTGGAATGAGCGCAGCAGTTATACTCGTTATGCTTGCTTCAACAGCGATTACTTATCCAATATATTTTTATATTTTAAAACCGTTAAATATTGTATTTTTAGAAACAATCGCATTTATTTTAGTAATTGCATCAGTTGTCCAATTATTGGAATTAGTAATTAAAAAGTTTTCTCCAGGTCTTTATAGAGGTTTAGGGGTCTTCTTGCCACTTATTACAACTAACTGTGCAGTATTAGGTATTGCATTAGGAGTTGCAAGCGGCGGTGAAGCAGTTAATTTTTTAGATGCTATGGTAATTACACTAGGCAGTGCATTAGGTTATTCGCTAGTTTTAATCGCCTTCAGCGCAATTAGAATTAAATTAGATAGTCAAGATGTCCCTAGAGCATTTAAAGGATTACCGATTGCCTTTATTACGGCAGCTTTAATGAGTTTAGCATTTTTAGGATTTGCAGGATTGATATAATGATCTATTTAGTAATAATTGGAATAATAGTATTAGTGGTATCGGTATATTTTATTAGTTATACGGCTAATGAAAAAACACCAATTCCTGAAGAGTTACAAGAAAGATATGAAGAAGCTCAAACTTGTTCAGGATGTCACGCTAAACGACAACATTTAATTCCTGAAGAAGTAATAATCGAATTTAAGGAGGAAAACTCACTATGACAGTTTTATGGTCAACATTAATTATAGGCGCAATCGGACTAATTTTTGGAGTAATATTAGCTTTAGCAAGTCAATATTTACAAGTAGAAGAAGATAAAAGAATAGGCGAAGTAGAAGCACTCTTGCCAGGTTATAATTGTGGAGCGTGTGGAACGCCAAGCTGTCATGCTTTCGCAACTGAAATCGTAAATGGTGAAGCAGGCAACTTATCTCGTTGTAAACCAGGCAAACGCGATGAAAACTTTAATCCTATTATGGAATATTTAAAAAACAATCCAAATGAAGATGGTTCGGCAGTTGTTATAAAAATATAAAAAAGAATTTGTAAACTTTAAAAAACTTTAAAAGATATTATATAATATATAAGTGAAAACTATAAAGAAAGGAATACTGGCACATGTGTGCGCGCGCACATGTGCTAATGTTATATACTCATTTTTTGAGTATTAGGTAAAAGTATGCAGTATTTAGAAGCAATTTTATTAATGTTAGGTGGAGTGGGAGCATTATTAATCGGTATGGCAATGCTATCTGGTAATATGAGAAAAATTGCTAACACTAAACTAGAAGAAATGTTCAACAAAACGACCAATAATAGATTAATTGGGTTTGGGATAGGTTTAGGGACAACAGCAATTGTCCAATCTTCAAGTATTACTACGGTAATGGTAGTAGGACTTGTTAATGCTGGGGTATTAACATTACTTCAAGCAACTGCAATTATTATGGGGGCGAATGTTGGGACAACAGTTACTGCTCAAATAGCATCACTTCAAGCTTTTGACTTTGTTATATTTGCGATGTTGTTTGCATTTATCGGAGCTTTTATGACATTATTAACTAAAAAAGATAGAACAAAAGTAATTGGAAATGTTTTAGCTGGTTTAGGTGTTGTTTTTATTGCGTTACATTTATTAAGTAGTTCAATGGATGCATTTAAAGATTCACCGGAGATTACTAATTTATTAACATCTCTTTCAAATCCGCTTTTACTATTATTAATAGGTGCTGCAATTACTGCAATCTTTCAAAGTAGCAGTGCAATTACTGCAATTATTATTTCAATGTCAATTGCCGGCATGACGATTGGCGGTGGCGGGAACGCGCCTTTATATATTATTTTAGGAACAAACATTGGTACAACAGTCACAGCAATGTTATCGTCAATAGGAGCAAACACTAATGCTAGAAGAGCATCGTTAATTCACTTGCTTTTCAATGTGTTTGGTAGCGCGATATTCTTTATAATTTTACTTGCTCTTCCAGGATTTAAAGATGACTTTTTAGGGATAGCATTTACAAAAGAAGCAACGCAAATAGCAATGTTCCATACACTCTTTAATTTAACTTGTTCGTTTTTATTTTTACCTTTTGCGAAAGTATTTGTTAAGATTAGTGAAAGATTAATTCCTGATAAAGAAGGATTAGAGGTTAAAAATGTTGTTTTAGATGAAAGATTGCTGCAAACACCATCAATCGCAATTCATCAACTTAAAAAAGAAACGACAGTTATGGCAGAAAACGCAATGGATTGTTTAAGGAGTGGTTTTCATTCCTTTATCAATAAAGATGTAACAGGAAAAGAAACAATTCAAACGAAGATTAGAAACACTAATAGAATTAATAAACAAATTACATCCTATTTAGTTAAGTTGTCTGGCGAAAACTTAAGATTTAATGAAAAATTAGAAGTTTCAGCATTATATCATACAGTAAATGATTTAGAAAGAATTGGCGATTTAGCAGATAACTTAACAAAATATACAGACACATATGTGTATGAAAAACTTCATTTTACCGATGTTGCCGTAGAAGATTTAAAACATATGTTTGAAGTGATTGAAAACCTATTTATCGCTATGTTAGATGCGTTTAATTCGCCATCATATGAAAAGTTAGAACTAGTTGATGAATTAGAAGATAAAGTAGACGAACTTAGAAGAACAATTATTGAATCTCATATTGCAAGGTTAGAAGAAGGAGTTTGTTCGCCTGATTCAAGCCCGGTATTAATCAATTTAGTTTCAAACTTAGAGCGTGCAGCTGATCATATGAACTTTATCGCACACGCTAAGAGTTAAATAAAATAATAGAAAAAAAGAAATAAGCCCTTTAAAGTTTGTTGTAGAACTTAAAGGGCTTGTTTTAAATATTAAATAATTTTGTTGTAGTTTTTTTCAATGATATCTACTATTTTTAATAGTTCGGTTTGATGATATTTAGTATCGTTTACTATGCTTTTTGCAATTGGAATGATATTGTTAAACTCTTTCATAATTAAAGAAAACATGTTTTTCCCGTGAATACCCCAACTATCAAATTCTTTGATTATGTCTTCTTTGGTGATTAAATCAATGTTATATATTTTATTAATTGACATCGCCATATCTTTAGACAAATCATCGTAGATATATGTTGATAATAAATCATAAAAAGGGCTTAAGTTTAAGTCGTCTTTATATAAAACTGAAATATTTTTAGAGTGATAGTCGCAATTACCTATAAGATAATTGAATATTAAGATGCGTGAAAGATTGATTATATTTAGTGCTGGATTTGATAAGTCTTTGTTTATAATTTCCACTATATTTTTAAAACTTGGGCCGCCTTCCTTTTGATATTTATTATGCGGTCTGACGCTCAATATTTGACAAAAGTCTTCTTGGTGAATCCTTAAATTGTTAGATCTATCATATCTTTCTATAATTAAGTGTGGGTATGGTTCATTTATGTAATCAATTAATGAAACAGAGATTTTTAATTTATTAGCAAGCTTTGTTACAAAAAACTCGTTAATAAGCAAACTAGGGAAATTTGGACTATTAAATTTAACTATATGAGTGGAAGGATTATCAAAACTAGGCAAATAGTAATTGCCATCTTTAATTAACAAGGATATTTTATCTTGTGCACCAGCCAAAGAAAGTCTCATGCCTTTTTTATAGTAAGAAAGCCCCTTTTCGTTATTTTCAAGTAAAGATAAAAAATCATCTTTAGGTAAATAGTTTAAAGGTTGTGAAACAAAAACATCATTATTAGTAAAAGAAATGGCGCCAGCACAATCTTCACCTATTTTTGATAACAAAGAAAAGGGATTATTTTTAGAGACTAAATGCACTTTAGCGATATAATCGATAATCTTGCCTTCCGGAAGAAGGTTTTCTAAAAATGGACGCACTACTTTATCATCATATTCTTTATCCAAACTTTTCATAGATAAAGAAATAAAACTTTTACTATTATGATCATATGAAAAAGAAAATGTTTTGCCATTTTTTTCTTTTAATACACCAACTTTATTTTTATTCATGTATACATTCAATAATCTAGTCATTATCAATTACCTCAAGTTTAATGTTAAGGGTCTTTAAAACATGAAGCACTTTTCCAAGTTCAATAGTAGGTTTGCCGTTTTCTAAATCGCTAATAAAACGCACACCAGTATTGGCTGCTGCGGCTAAATAAGCTTGTGTGATATTTAATTTTTTTCGTTTGTTTCTAACTAATTTTCCGATTGTTTTCACATCCATAATATTACCTCTCGGTATAATTATACTAACATTAAAGCTTAAAAGCAACAAATTTTACCGAAAAGGAATAAAAATTATAATAATGCGTTTATTTTAACTAATAATACCGATAGGTAATATAAGGTTAGATGCTTATTTTATAAGTTCATATTGTAGGTATTATAAAAAAAACGAGAAACTATTTCTCGTTTTTCTCTTTAGATATATAATTATTTAGCCAGATCTATTCCTGACATTGCTGCGCCTAAACCTTCGCTTATTTCAGCAAGTTTTTTATTATCATTATAGTGTTTGGTTGCGTCTACGATTGCTTTTGCCATTTTTGCTGGATTGCTTGATTTAAATATACCTGAACCGACAAATATACCATCACAGCCTAGTTGCATCATCAATGCTGCATCAGCAGGAGTAGCAATGCCGCCTGCGGCAAAGTTTAAGACAGGGAGTCTGCCACTATCTTTTACATTTTTTACTAGTTCTAATGGAACGTTTTCTTTTTCAGCAAATCCGCTTAGATGTTTTAAGTTTTTAATTTCATTTGTGATAGTTCTTATGTGATTAACTGCTTGGCTAACATCACCGGTACCAGCCTCACCTTTTGTACGAATCATTAAAGCTCCTTCGTTTATTCTTCTTAATGCTTCGCCTAAGTTTTTCGCACCACACACAAACGGAGTTTCAAAAGCCTTTTTATCGATATGATACATATAATCAGCTCTTGTTAAAACTTCACTTTCATCAATAAAATCTATATCTAAAGCTTCTAAGATTTGCGCTTCAGTAAAATGGCCAATTCTTACTTTAGCCATGATAGGAATATCTATATTATCTCTTATTGCTTTAATAAGTTTTGGGTCACTCATTCTAGCGATACCGCCATCTTTTCTAATATCGGCAGGAACCTTTTCTAAAACCATAATAGCAACCGCTCCAGCTTCTTTAGCTATTTTAGCTTCGCTTAGAGAAGTAACATCCATAATTACTCCGCCCTTTAACTTATTCATTAAAACTTCAATGCTTCTCTCTTTTTTCATTTAATGTAAACCTCCAGTAAAATACTATAATAATTATAACATAACTATCTTTTTAATCATAAAGATTAAGTTTGATTTATAATATGTTATAATATTTAAGAATTGAGGTTATTAATATGAAAAAGAAAATATTTAGCATGTTTATTTTAATTAGCGCATTAGTAAGTTTAATATCTTGTGGCACATACATAGAGGAAAAGAGTTTTAATGCTATGGGGACAGTGATTACTGTTCAGTTATATGAAAAAAGCAAGGGAGCTTTTGAAGGTGTTAAAGATATTTTTTCATTATATAGTCAATTAACTTCAAGTCATAGAAGAAATGAAGTAGATGAAAATAGCCCATATTACAATTTAAACAATATTTATGTGATAAATGAAAACAGAAAAGTAGGCCCCATTGAAGTAAGAGAAGAATTGATAGAATTGCTTGAACTATCTATTGGTTTAAATGAAGAAACAAATGGGTATTTTAATATTGGTTTAGGAGAGGTTACAGCAGTTTGGAAAACTCTCGCTCATAATTATTTAGTTGTACCAAAAGAAGCTTATGTAGCAGCTTTAGATAGTTTATCTACATATACAACGCCTGACTTAAACAAAGTAATTATTAATAAAGAAAATAACACAGTTTATTTAGATGATGATAAGATGTTGTTAGATTTAGGTGCAATCGCAAAAGGTTATGCAACACAACTTGCTTATGATTATTTAAAAGAAGAAAAAGGCATTAAAAGATTTAAAATAAATGCCGGTTCATCATCGATTGCTATTGGTTTACCACCAAAAGGGAAATCAATTAAAACATATATTAAAGATGATAATTCAATAGGTGAAAAATATTTATACAAAGATGGAATGTTAGGGTATATCGTTGGTGGGAATAAGCACATTGCAACAAGTGGTAGCGCCCAACAAAGCGTAAATGTTTATGATGACGAAGGATATTATACTAAAATACATCACCTTGTTTCACCATTTACATTAGAGCCTGTAAATACATTTTATAAAGTAACACTAGTTGGCGATGATAGTATACTTTTAGATGTCTATACAACGGCTGTATTTTTAATGACAGATGAAGATGCAATTTCCTTTTTAGAAGAACACGATATAGGCTATATTTTATATTTGTTTGACTATTCTATCGTAACGAATTTAAGCGAAGAAGATTTTGTACAATATGAGATTGTTGGAGAAATAAAATGACAGAAAAAAAGCCCCAAATTTTGAGAGACTTAATCTTGATTGGAACGCTTATTTTGCTTGTTGGGATTGCGTTCATTCTTTACTACGCATTAAAGCCTAAAGGTGAATTAGCGATTGTTGCTTATGATAACCAAACACTGTTTAAGGTTAATATGGAAAGCGGCGAAACTACGCTATTAACCGCTAGTTACACAACCGATGAAATGCCAGAAATTGCTGGTGAAAAACTAATGGTTAAAGGTGAGGTTTTCGAGCAAATAAAAGAAGGTGATGGAGTCTTAATTTATAAAGATGAAACTAATAATAAAGAGTTCTTTTTTGTCAAAGGAAATTTAGGATATGTTAAGATTTATTACAATAAAAAAACAAAGAAAATGAGAGTTGTTGAAGAGACAAGTCCTTATAATATTTGTAGTAAACAAGGCGAATCAAACGATGTACCAATTGTTTGTTTGCCAAACTTTATTACAATCAAATTTACTAAGAATGAATTGGATGATGTAATTTGATGAACAATAATGAAAGAGTTAGAAAACTAGTAATACTTTCGGTCTTAACTGCGATAGCATTATTAGTTAATATAATTGAATCAATGATCCAACTAATACCAGGCACAGCTTTTAAAATTGGTTTTGCGAATATTATTATTTTAATAGTCTTTTATGCTTATGGTTGGAAAGAAGGAATAGCAGTTGGTTTAATAAGACTATTTTTTGGTGGTCTATTAAGTCCTTCAGGTTTTGGACCGACATTTATTTTAAGTTTATCTGGTGGAGTAGTTTCAATACTTGTAATTGCAATCTTTAAAAAGATAAATATATTTAGTATTGTTGCGGTTTCAGCAGTTAGTTCGTTCATGCACGTTGTTGGTCAGTTGCTTGCTGCTATTGTTTTATTGCCGGCCTCAATTTACTATGCACCAATAATGTTGGCATTAAGCATACCAGCAGGTATTATAACGGGTTTTTTTGCTAAAAGGCTTTTAATTGTTGGCGAACCAATATTTACTAACAAACCAACAGAAGAAGATGAAACACAAAAATAATTAAATTAAACGCTTGTAATTTATATTCAATGTGTTATAATAAATCGTGCGAACTTACTATGAACTATAGAAGTTCATGGCGGAAGGAGTAGAGAGTATGAAAAAAGGAATTCATCCAACATATCAAAAAACGACAGTTACTTGTGTTAATTGCGGCGAGACATTTGAAGTAGGATCAACAGCGAAAGAAATTCGTGTTGAGGTTTGTTCACAATGTCATCCCTTTTATACTGGGAAAGAAACATATGTACAAGCAGCTGGTAGAGTAGAAAGATTCAAAAAACGTTATGGTATGCAAGAGTCAGACAAGGAGCCTAAAAAGGCAACTGCAGCTCCAGCAAAAAAGGAAGAACCTAAAGTTGAAAAAGCAGCTGATGCAGCACCTAAAAAAGACTCAGAAGAAACAGAAAAAGCTAATTAAAAAAAATATACCTTCCGGTGCGAAGGTATTTTTTTTGCATATAAAGAAAAATTTAATTAAAACATAGTTTAGAAAGATTGTCCAATTAAAAGTTTTCCACATTTTTTGTGGATAACATTATAATAAGGCTCAAAAAAAACAACAACTATTTAATAGATAGATTATCTGTTATATTTTAAAAATTAGCAAAAAAACTTTTTGAAGGAACGTTTTAGAGTTAAAAGAGTCTCTTTTTGCAGGTATGAGAGAATTGTTTTTGAAAACTTTGAATTTGAATTCTAAAACAAATAAATTTTAAATGTAAAAAAGAGTTTAAAACACTTGTAAAAAAAGGTAAAAGCCTATATACTATATTTAGTGTCGTTTTAAATCATAAAATGATTTTAAAAATATTTATTTGAACGGGTTTAAAATAATTAATGAAAAAACATGAAAAATATATGCTAGAGGCATTGAAAGAAGCAAAAAAAGCATACTTATTAGATGAAGTGCCTATCGGTTGTGTGATTGTAAAGGATAATAAGATCATTGCTAGGGCACACAACAAGAGAGAAAATAAAGAAAGTACTCTCGCACATGCTGAATTATTAGCGATTGAGAAAGCTAATAAAAAACTGAACTCATGGAGACTAGAAGACTGTGATTTATATGTAACATTAGAACCATGTATGATGTGCGTAGGGGCTATTATCCAGGCAAGAATTAAACATGTATACTTTGGTGCTACAGATAATAAAAGTGGAGCACTTGGTGGTAGTTTTAATGTTTTAAAAAATAAGTTTAATCATAAATTGTTAGTAACTAAGAATGTTTTAAAAGAAGAATCGGAAATAATAATTAAAGATTTTTTCAAACAATTAAGAAAGTGAAAATCCCCTTCAAGCATCGCTATTCGACTTCTGATAGTGAACCTGGTCAGGTCTTGACTGAAGCAGCCATAAGCTTTTTGGGAGGGTGGGTAGCGATGCTTGAGTGGGATTTTTTCATAAAGATTTAAATAATAAACGGAGGTATAAAAAATGAAAATGAATGTTAAAATGTTTAACTCTTTAACTAATCCGCCAGCGGAAGTTTTAGAAGTTGAAGGAAAAGTTGTTGAAATTCACTATATGAATGATACTAACTATTTAGCTCAGTATGCTGGGCAAGGCCATTTCTTCGCATGGTCAAGTGATGGAAAGTCTTACAAATTACTTGTAGAAAAAGGTTATTATGAAGAATTAAATGAACTCTTTTTACCAAAGGTACAATCTTTGCAAATTAAGCTTTATGAAGATTTATCAAAGGCGAGAAGAAGAATTTATTTAAGTTTAATTCTACCTGTATTCTTAATAATTGTCGGATTGTTAGTAGTGTCAATGCTTATGAAAGAATTAGCTGATTATACAATTCAAATCGCAATTGGTGGTTTAGTTGTGTTTCTAATTGCTAACATTTTTCAATCAAGTTATTTAAGAAGAAAAGTAGATAAATTACGTAATCAATACTTTGATGATTTAGAAGAATTCTTTGGTGATACAAAACTAGATGAACTCGTTGTTAGACAAAGAGAATATCACGCTAGATATTTTAACTTTGATGATGAAGAACCAGTTAAAGAAGATGTAGTTCATGAAGCAGAAGTTGAAGAGAAAGAAGAAACTCAAGTTGTACCAGCGTGGGTAAGTGAAGCTAAAGAAGATAAGGTTGAAGAAGTAAAAGAGGAACCTAAAAAAGAAGAAGCAAAACCAGCTGAAACAGTTAAAGAAGAGCCGAAAGAGGTTAAGAAGGAAGAAGTTAAGCCTAAAGAAGAAAAAACGCCTACTAAAGTTGAAGAAAAACCAAAAGAAGAAGTTAAACCTAAAGCAGCAGCTAAACCAAAAGAGAAACCGGCAGAAAAGGCTGTTGATCCTAATGATGCAGTAGATTTATCTGTTTTAACAGTTGATGAATTGAAAGAATTTGCGAAAGATCGAAAAGTCAATGGTTTTAGCACAATGCGTAAAGGTGAACTAGTAGAAGTTTTACCAAAAGTATATGCTGATTTAAGAGTTGTTGAACTTCAAGCACTTGCAAGATTAGAAAGTATTCCAAATTTCAGCACAATGCGTAAAGGTGAATTAATTGATGTTCTTAAAAATGGTTATCAAGAAAAAGAAGAGCCTCAAAAAGAAGAAATGCCTGTAGTTGAAGAAGCAAGCGAAAGAATTCAAGTTGTTGAAAAAGATGGAAAGGTTAATCTAGCTGTTTTAACAGTTGAAGAATTAAAAGAATTCGCGAAAGATAGAAAAGTTGTAGGATTTAGCACTATGCGTAAACCTGAATTAGTTGAATCTTTACCTAACAACATTAATGAGTTAAGATTAACTGAATTAAAAGCTTATGCTAGATACTATGAATTACCTAACTTTAGTACAATGCGTAAAGATGAACTTATTGAAGGTTTAACTTTAGGAATACCTGTTGTAGTTGAAGAAGTTGTTGAAGAAGTTGAAGAGGTTGAAGTAATTAATGTATTAAATGAAGATGGCACAGCTAATTTAAATCTTTTAACAGTTGAAGAATTAAAAGAATTCGCAAAAGAAAGAAAAGTTGCTGGTTTTAGTACAATGCGTAAACCAGAATTAGTTGCAGCAATCCCAAATAAAGTTGAAGATTTAAGAGCAGTTGAATTAAAAGCATTAGCAAGAGTTAAGAAAGTTCCTAACTTTAGTACAATGCGTAAAGGTGAATTATTAGAAGCTATTAAATAATAAATAAAAGGAGTTTATCATGGATAAAACAGAAAAGCTTGCATTAAATACACTGAGAATGCTTGGCGTTGATGCGATAAACAAGGCCAACAGTGGGCACCCAGGGATAGTTTTAGGTGCGGCACCAACTATTTATGGTTTATATACAAAACATTTAATTGTTAATCCAGCTAATCCAAAGTGGATTAATCGCGATCGTTTTGTTTTATCAGCAGGACATGGTTCAGCATTATTATATGCGATTAATCATTTGTCGAGATTTAATGTTGATTTAGCTGATTTAAAAAATTTCCGTCAAAATGGAAAAACACCAGGTCATCCTGAATATAATCATGCCGATGGCGTTGATGCAACTACAGGACCGCTTGGTCAAGGGATAGCTAATGCGGTTGGAATGGCTATTGCTGAGGCACACTTAGCCGCTAGATTCAATAAAGGAAGATTAAAGTTAGTTGATCATTATACATATGCACTTTGTGGTGATGGAGACTTACAAGAAGGTGTTGCGCAAGAAGCGATAAGTTTGGCGGGTCATTTAAAGTTAAACAAACTAATAGTTTTATTTGATTCAAATGATATTCAGTTAGATGGTCCTACAAGCATGGCTACTAGCGAAGATCATAAGATGCGATTTGCTGCAGCAAAGTGGAATTATATTCTAGTTAAAAAAGGCACAGATCCGTATGCTATTTCTAACGCAATTAACAAAGCTAAAAAATCTGACAAACCAACATTAATTGAAATTAAAACTANTATTGGTTATGGTAGTCCACTCGCTAATACAGAGGCAGTTCATGGAGCTCCTCTAGGAGAAACAAATAGAGCCGATACAGCGAAATATTTAGGATATAAACACGAGCCATTTGATGTTGATCCAGATGTTTATGCACATTATCATAAGCATGTGTATGAAAGAGGATTAAAAGAGTATGAAAAATGGCAATCAATGGCTGAAACTTATAAAGAAAAGCATCGTCCAGAATTTGAAATGTTTGAAAGATTTATAAAAGAAGATTATAAATTACAATATGATGATTTACCAACATATAATATTGGCGAATCAATTGCTACTCGTCAAGTAAGCGGTGAACTTATTAAAGTTTTAAGTGAAAAATATCCTAATTTAATAGGAGGTTCTGCAGATTTAAGCAGTTCTACAAAAGCCAAAGGAGTGGGCGGCGACTTTACTAAAGATAGACCAGAAGGTAGAAATATTAATTATGGTGTTAGAGAACATGCTATGGCAGCTATTAATAATGGTATTGCCTTACATGGAGGATTAAGAGTTTTCTCTGGTGGTTTCTTCGTGTTTAGTGATTATATGAAACCAGCTATTAGACTTTCTGCAATGATGAAGTTACCTGTTATATACATCTTTACACATGATTCGGTTATGGTTGGTGAAGATGGACCAACGCATCAACCGATTGAGCAATTAACAATGCTTAGATCAATTCCAAATTTAACAGTCTTCAGACCTGCTGATGCAAATGAGACTGTTCAAGCATGGAAATTAGCAATGGAAAACTTAGATGGACCAACTGTGCTTGTTTTAACGAGACAGTCAGTTAGGAATGTTTCAGCATTTAATCGTTCGTTTAAGAGAGGCGCATATGTTGTCTCAAAAGAAAAAGGAAAGCTAGATGGAGTGTTACTAGCATCAGGTTCAGAAGTACCTCTAGCAATATTCGCTCAAAAAGAATTAGAAAATGATAATATATTTACACGTGTTGTTAGTATGCCATCAATGGAGATGTTTGATAAACAAATAGATAAATATAAAGAAGAATTATTACCAGAAGATGCTAAAATTTTAGCAATCGAATTAGGTTCTCCAATGCCTTGGTATAAATACACGAAACACGTTTATGGTTTAAATGATTTTGGTATATCAGCTCCTAAAGAAGTAGTTAGGAGAGAATTAAAGTTCGAAGTTGAAGATATTGTCGAAGAGTACAAAAAAATTTAAGGCGTANCGATACGCCTTTTTTTAGGAGTAAAAAGATGTATGATGTAATTGTTGTAGGCGGCGGACACGCAGGTGTAGAGGCAGCTTATGCAGCAGCAAAAACGAATAAAAAAACAGCTTTAGTTACTGGCGATTTATCGCGAGTAGCTTTTATGAGTTGTAATCCAGCGATTGGTGGTACAGCTAAGGGAATAGTTGTTAGAGAAATAGATGCTTTAGGGGGGTTAATGGGTAGGGTTGCTGATGCTACAAAACTACAAATTAAAATGTTAAATACATCTAAAGGTCCAGCGGTACACGCTTTAAGGGCTCAAACAGATAAGGTTCTTTATCCGAAAAAGATGTTAGAACTCTTACAAAAAGAAGAAAACTTAACTTTAATTGAGGCGTTAGTAGAAAACTTAATAATTGAAGAAAAAACAGTTAAAGGCGTTAAGTTAAAAACAGGGGAAAACATTTATAGTAAAACAGTTATTATTACTGCTGGAACATATTTAGCGAGTAATATCTTAATTGGTTTAAATGTTATAGATGAAGGGCCTGATAAACAACCTACAACAAAAGGTATATCTAACGATTTAAAAGAAGCAGGCTTTAAGTTAATGAGACTTAGAACCTCTAGTCCACCAAGAGTGAGAAAACAGACTGTTGATGTATCTAATTTAGAAGTTCAAATAGGCAACAATAAATATAGGTTTTCTTTTGATAAAGATGCTGAAATAAGTTTAAAAGATGAAGTTTGTTATATAACAAGAACAAATTTAAAAACACATGAAATAATTAAAAATAATCTTCACCAAACAACAATGTATAGTGGCGCTAGTGAAGGAGCAGGACCTAGATATTGTCCTTCAATAGAAGATAAAATAGTAAGGTTTCATAATCATGATAGTCACTTACTATTTTTAGAGCCTGAATCGTTATTAACTGATGAAATATATATTCAAGGATTATACACGGCACTACCAAAAGATGTGCAAGAAGAAATTTTAAAAACTATTCCTGGGTTAGAAAACGCAGAAATAGTTCAATACGCATATGCGATAGAATATGATGCAATTAACCCCACACAACTAAAACAAACCCTAGAAACAACATTAATTAATAATCTTTATTGTGCTGGACAAATAAATGGCACAAGTGGCTACGAAGAAGCAGCAGGTCAAGGTTTAATCGCAGGCATTAATGCGAGCTTAAAGATTGATGGAAAAGACCCATTTATTTTAGGCAGAGATGAAGCTTATATTGGAGTTTTAATTGATGATTTAGTTAGTAAAGGCACAGACGAACCTTATAGACTTTTCTCAACAAGAGCTGAGTATCGTCTCTTTTTAAGAAATGATAATGCTGATTTAAGGTTAAGAGACTATGCGTATGAGTTTGGATTAATAGATGATAAGTTATATGAAAAGTATATAAATAAAAAGAAAGATATAGAAGAAGTTAAAGAATTAATAAGCGAAACATATTTATTACCTAATAAAGAAACCAATGCCTTTTTAGAAGAAAATGGACTACCAACAATTAAACAAAAAGAATCAATCAAAACACTTTTAAAACGTCCAGAGATTGATTATAAAATTATCAAATTATTTATTGATAAAGAGTTTTCTGATGATGTATTAGAGCATGTAGAAATTGAAATAAAATATGATGGATATATTGAAGATGTAAGTGTAAAAGTTAATAAGATGAAGTATGATGATAATATTTTAATACCTGTAAATATTAATTATGAAGAAATAAAAAACATCGCTACAGAAGCAAGAGAAAAACTCTCAAAAAGAAGACCAAAAACAATCGGTCAAGCGAAGAGAATTAGTGGCGTTAACCCAACAGATATATCTATCTTAAAAATATATTTAAGGACACTAAAATGAAAGAACTATTTAAAGATTTAAACATCAATTTAACAATCGAACAAGAAGAGGCTTTTAAGGCTTATTATAATTACTTGTTAGAGGAAAATAAGAAGTATAATTTAACGAGAATTACTGATTATGAAGAAGTGCTAATTAAACACTTTTATGACTCACTAACACTCCTAAAAACAGGACTTTTTAAGAGTGGGATGAGTGTTGCTGATATTGGCTCAGGTGCGGGATTTCCGGGCATCCCTTTGGCGATAATAAACAAGGATATAAACTTCAGTTTAATTGAGTCGCAAACTAAGAAAGCAAACTTCTTAAAGAGTGTTCTTAAACTTTTAAAATTAGATAATGTTAAGGTGTATAATATGCGTTCGGAAGAGTTCGCAAAAAAGCACTTTGAAAGTTTTGAGATTGTAACGGCTAGAGCTGTTGCGCAACTAAATATTTTAAGTGAACTCACATTACCTTTAGTTAAGGTCGGCGGAACCTTTTTAGCAATGAAAGGTGACAACTATGAAAGCGAGATTGAAGAAGCAAAAAATGGTATAATGATATTAGGTGGAAAACTGAAAAATATATTAAATATTGAATTGCCCTTACAATTAGGTAAAAGAACTATTATAATAATAGATAAGAAAAAAAGCGTTAAAGGTTATCCAAGACCATTTAATCAAATAAAGAAAAACCCACTTTAGAAGGAGGACTTTATATGCAAAGAGCAAGAGGACTAAAAGATATTTTAAAGGAAGAAGCAGTTGTTGAAAAACCAAGTAAGAGAGAATTAAAAGAAGGCGAATCAATTGAGCAAATTGATTTAAGTTTAATCTCTCCTAATCCTTATCAACCAAGAAGAATTTTTGATCAAGAAAAGTTAGATGAACTTGCAAACTCCATTCGTGAACATGGTGTTTTTCAACCGATTATTTTAAAAAAAGCAAATGGTGGTTATTTAATTGTTGCGGGTGAAAGAAGATATCGTGCAGCTAATAAAGCAGGCTTGAAAACTATTCCAGCAATAGTTAGAGAATATGAAGATAGTCAAGTGACCGAACTTTCTTTAATTGAAAACTTACAAAGAGAAGATTTGACACCAATTGAAGAAGCAGAAGCATATCACATGTTAAGAAGGAACTTAGGTTTAACTCATAATGAATTAGCACTAAAAGTTAGTAAGAGTAGAAGCCACATTACAAATATGTTAGGTTTATTATCATTGCCTGAAGATGTTCAAGAGATGGTTAATACTAATGTACTATCAATGAGTCATGCTCGTGTGCTTTCCAAAATGGATGATCCAAAACGAGTTATTGAATTAGCCAAACTAATTGTTGAGAAATCTTTAAGCGTTAGAGATATTGAAAATCTTGCAAAAGAAGAAACAAAAGTTGTTAAACAAAAAAGAGAACCTAAACCTAACCAATATGTTAGTTATGAAAAACAATTAAATAAGAAATTAGGTTATCCTGTGAGTATTAAACCTAAGAAACTAACAATCTCTTACAAGAACGAACAAGAGTTAGAAAACCTATTGGAAAAATTATTAAAATGAAATATGAAGTTGGAATGATTATTGAAACAAAAAAACCTCATGTTTGCCAAAACAACCTTTGGATTGTAATAAGAACTGGTGCTGATATTAAGATAAAATGTCAAAAATGCAACAGAGAAATTATGCTTCCTAAGGTAAAACTCGATAAAATTATAAAAAAAGACAATTAAAATATAATAGACAAATAAAAAGGTTGCAATTTTATTCTGAATAAGATAGAATAAATGGCAGCGTGTCTAAAGTGGTGGGGTAGCGAAGTGGCTAAACGCGGTAGACTGTAAATCTACTCCCTAAGGGTTCGGCGGTTCGAATCCGTCCCCCACCACCATTTTAAAACGCTAAAATCGGGAAATTAGTCTTGACATCCCGATTTTATAATGTTAAAATAAAAAAGCGCGACAATAATAATATAGAAGCGCGCGAGTAATTAGGTCTTTGAAAACTGAATAGTGAAAAGAAGTTACAACAACAAAAAAGAAATTCTAAGAGAAAAAAAGCTAGAAACAAACAATTCAGATAAAAAATT
>JGI24707J26582_10000615_pt1 | contig 27851 bp, 20 predicted proteins | sample BioPla1DNA1_FD_26582 | JGI IMG/M metagenome (IMG submission 26582)
AATTATTTATTGGGGAATGGCTTTAAATGCACCATATAAGGCTGCATTATCTATGCTTTTAGCCATTGCTATTTTTTCTAAACACTGAACATCTTTTAGCCTTATACCATATAATCTTTTTGAAAACAATTTAGATTTGCTTGTTGGTGTTTCATGGAAATGTGTTTCAATATAATAGAAAGTAATAAATAGCTTCACGATATTTATTATGCATTTTCAAAGAGAGCCCTTGAAGGCTCTCTTTTATTATTGTTCCATATGCTTTCCTAAAAAAGTTGCAGCCGACTGAGCAAGTTTTGTTTCTACATCACCCATTTTCGATGTAGGGTCTGTTGACAAAAACATTACAGCCCCAATAGGATCGCCTTCTGATATAATAGGTGTAATAACTTGGGATGAATATTTATCACCTGTTTCGTCATTCAGAATTGTAATCTTTGCGGAATCAGGAGAAGGCGCTACGAATGTGTTTTTTGACTCCATAATTTTTTCCATCTCGCCACTCAATTGTTTTTCAAGGAATTCCTTCTTTGATGCACCTGATACTGCGATAATTGAATCCCTGTCAGATACACATATAATATGCCCACTAGTATTGTGTAACGATTCAGCATACTCGGTTGCAAAATCTCCCAACTCCCCGATCGGAGAGTATTTTTTTAGAATAACTTCACCTTCGCGATCTGTAAATATTTCTAATGGATCACCTTCTCGAATTCTTAAAGTCCGTCTGATTTCCTTTGGAATTACTACACGTCCCAAATCATCTATTCTTCTAACGATGCCTGTTGCTTTCAAGGTCTATGCCTCCTTTCAACCTAAAGAAATCTTACGCTCTTATTATGAATAGATTCTGTCGTTTTTATGCAAACATACCAAATATAAAAAGTTTTCATTCATAAAATAGCTTTCATTCTCTATTTGATTAAAGGCTTTTAATTACTAATTTTCAAAGGTCTTCTTTGTTATTCTATTTAAAACATCCTCATTTTTTTTCAGATTGAAGGCAGGATCTTTTACCCATTCTTTCACGGAATTTTGATAATATAAGTTGAGTTTATAGTCTTTTACAGCATTTATTGCATGTTCCTTTTTATTTTCAAATGTGCTTCTGTTTTCAAGGCGTATGACATGATACCCAAATTGGGTTTCAACGATATCTAAATCACCAATTTGAGCATTAAAAGCCCACTCTTTCAACTCCCGCGCATATTGTCCAGAATAAGAAAATGTATATAGACCATCTCCATCTTTGGATACTTCATCATCGGAATATTCTTTAACCAGGTCCAGCATATTTTCCCCTTGCTCAACTCTTTGTAAAAGACTGTCTGCAAGTTGCCTTTTTTCAAGTTTTTGATCCTTTGTCATATTCTCATCTATTGAAAGCAGAATATGCATCACTGTTACATCATCAATATAGTTTCTATTTTCATAATAGTATTCCTCTGCCTCTTTCTCAGATACAGATATGGAATCTCTCTCTTTTTGCATAAAATCATCAGCAAACCGGATTACTAATTCTGACTTGAGCATCATATCCTTAAACTGTGCTGGTTTTAAGCCCAGATCATTTGTTATATAACTTTTATTTCCCGCATCTTCAAGCCATTTATCCAAATTTTTGATTATTTCCCTGCGTTCTGAATCAGACATACTGAAACCAGATTCTTCGGCTTTAATTAACTGGACTTTAAATTCCTTTACATTTTCGAGGGCTTGGTTCATAACAATTACTGTAGGATCTTCACCATTGAACGGCGTTCCCCAAAGCTTTTTTCTATCTAGCTCGTCGACAACACCAGCTTCGGATTCTGTCGCATGTTTTTGAGCACTAAGAAAAAAAAGATACTCATATTTCTTAATTTTTTGATTATGAACCTTAGCTACATAACTCCCCGATTCTAATATATAACAAAGTACGCCAACCAAGATTAGCGCTACTATAGATATAATTGCCACTATTTTCTTCATTATCTGTTCCACCTTCATGTGGCTAATACTAATAATTCTTTCCCATCCCAATAATTATGCTATATAAATTATGGGTCTGATGTAAAGAGTAATCGTAAGCATATAAATACTATTTAATTATATTCAATTTTTACCCGGTCTGCAATTTATGAATGCACTGTAACAGAATCTTAATATTTTCAAGTATTTGTCGAGGAGTAAGTCCCTGTACCTTATATGACAGATAAGGGGTTTTACCAGCCGAAAACATCAGCCTCCCTTTATGCTCCTGCATAAGTTGAGACAATAGGTGCAAGGGCATTGCAGTTTTTCCCTTGAAGTACAATAACACCATATTTCCCTTTTGCTTTATTAAATTAAAACCACATTTGCCAGCTAGCTTTCGTACGTAAACAGTCTCCACCAGTGCTGAAGCTGCCTCTGGAATATCTCCATACCTATCTATCAGTTCATCATATATATCGCTGACATCTTCTTGTGTTTCAACTACAGCAATTGTCTTGTACATATCAATTCTTGATTGTTCATCAGGGATATACTCCGAGTCCAAATACGCATCAAGAGTTATGTCAATGAATATTTCATTATCAGGCTCTGGAACATATTCACCTTTTAACTCCTTAATAGTTTCGTCTAAAAGCCTTACATAAGTGTCATAACCCACAGATTCCATATGTCCATGCTGTTCAGGTCCTAAAAGATTCCCAGCTCCTCTAATTTGTAAATCACGCATAGCAATTTTAAAACCTGAGCCGAATTCAGTAAATTCCCGTATAGCTTTAAGTCTTTTTTCTGCAATTTCATTTAATACCTTATTCTTAGTATAGGTCAAATAAGCATAAGCCAAGCGGTTAGAACGTCCTACTCTACCCCTTAGCTGATACATCTGTGCAAGTCCTAACCTGTCCGCATCTTCAACTATTATTGTATTTACATTAGGCATATCAATACCCGATTCTATTATTGTCGTACAGACTAAAACGTCAAACTCTTTGTTTATAAAGGATGTTATTATTTTTTCAAGTTGTCTTTCGCTCATTTGGCCGTGAGCATACCCNATCTTTGCCTCTGGAATTAACTGTTGTAATCTTGAAGCTTTTGCCTGAATTCCCTTTACCCGGTTAAATAGATAAAATACCTGTCCTTGCCTTGCTAACTCTCTAATAATTGCATCCTGTACCACATCATCACGATACTCAAGCACATACGTTTGGACCGGGTACCTGTGCTCAGGAGGCTGCTCAATTGTGCTTATATCTCTAATGCCTGTCATGGACATATGCAAAGTCCTGGGAATAGGAGTGGCGGATAACGACAGAATATCCACCGTTGGATACATACTTTTTATCTTCTCTTTATGCTCAACCCCAAACTTTTGCTCTTCATCAATAACTAACAGACCAAGGTCCTTAAAACGCACTTCTTTGTTAAAAAGCTTATGTGTACCCACAATCAGATCAATATGCCCTGTTTTTAAATCTTTAATTATTTTCTTCTGCTCCCCTGCAGTGCGAAAACGACTTAGCATTTCAACGGTAATTGGAAACTGTTCAAAGCGTTTTTTGAAATTTTCAAAATGTTGAGATGCAAGTACAGTGGTTGGCACTAAAAATGCTGATTGTTTTCCGTCCATCGCAGCTTTGAATACAGCACGCAATGCCACCTCTGTTTTTCCATATCCGACATCACCACAAAGTAAGCGATTCATGGGCCTTTGCGACTCCATATCCTGCTTTACTTCTTCAGTACATCTTAGCTGATCTTTAGTCTCTTCATAAGGAAATGCCTCTTCAAACTGCTTCTGCCAGACACTGTCTGGAGAAAACGCAAAACCTTTCTTAGTAGCACGCTCAGCTTCTAATCGTATCAAGCCCTCGGCCAGTTGCTTTAAGGATTCCTTTACTCTACTTTTTTGTTTAGTCCATTCAGTTCCACCAAGTTTATTTAATTTAGGGTCCTTGCCTTCAGTACCAATATACTTCTGGATCAAATCCATCTGAGTTGTAGGAATATATAATAAGCCTCCATCACGATACTCAATCTTGATATATTCTTTTTTTGCCCCATCGGCCACAAGCGACTCTATTCCTTTGTAAAGACCTATACCATGAGTATGATGAACTACAAAATCTCCAACCTTTAGATCCGTAAAGACTTTTATCCTCTTTCCACTACTAAACTGAGGACTTACTCTGGATTTCTTTGGAGCAGTAAAATCACTTTCACATAAGACTACCCATTTAATATCAGGGTAAATAAAACCATTTTGTAAATTACCTAACTCTATTACAACGCATGGTATATCTTCTTTTGGATGTTTTTCATATACGACAACTCCATCGTCTTCCAGAAGAGTTTTTAGACCTTTGGCTCTTTGTTCTGTTTTCGCCAAGATTGTTATTTGAAAACCTTTATCAAGCCAAGACTCTATGTCTTTTTTTAGCTCTCTAATTTGACCGTCATAGGGCTCTATATTATTCCCACGCAAAGAATACTGTCTTCTTATATCCGTCAATACCTGACCGTCATCAAGAGTATTTAGATAGACCACTTGCCTATCTCTAAGTTGGCGATATACATTTTCCGGCTCAGGATACATTAAGAAAGAACCCGGTAGAAGCATACCTTTTTCTAAAAGGACTTCGCATTGAGTATGGTACTGTTCGATTACATTCTCCAGTTTCTGCTTTAGTCTGGACACATCTTCAACAAATAACATTGTGCCCTCATCGATATAGTCCAATATGGTATGCTTTTCTTTATAAAAGTATGGAATAAACTTATCAATACCTGCAAAATATTCAGCGTTTCTTAATTTTTCAATATAAAGTCCAAAGTTTTCTTTAAGTAAACTGGCGAATACTTTATCCTTCGTATGAGAAACAAACTGGCTAAGCTCAGACTGCACCCTTTGAGCTATTTCATTCGCCTCGTCTCTTGTAAAAATAAACTCTTTTGCACTGAGGATATCAACTTGTTCAATTGATTGAACCGACCTTTGGTTTTCGATATCAAATACCCGTATGGAGTCAACTTCAATATCAAATAATTCAATTCTTACAGGATTTTCAAGCTGTATGGGAAATATGTCTAAAATGCCGCCCCTTACTGCAAATTGTCCGCGACCTTCAACTTGCTCTTCTCTTTCATATCCCAACTTTACCAGTTGAGATATAAATTGCTCTAAATCAACTGTATCTCCAGTTTTTATAGATAAGCGATAGGATAAAAAATCTTTAGGGGCCATAAAAATATCTAATATACATTCACAAGATAGAACTATAACATCAAATTCTTTGTCAAGAATGCGTGCCAGGTCTCCGATTCTCTCATGGGCCTGGTCGTTGCTCTTTGCTTCTATATCATAAAGCATTTTTTCTCTAAACGGGAAATATAGTATTCCATCTTCAAAAATATTTTGAAAAGTCTTAAACACCCTTCGTGCTTGAAGATCATTAGAGGTTATATATAAAGTTTTTTTACCTGTTTGCTTTATAAGTGAATATGCAAAATGATGCCTTTGTGTATCAGAAAGGCCATTAACAGAAATACAGAAATCTTTGGATATATCTTCTTTTATTTCTTGGATTTTTCCCCAATTGTTAAACCTATCAATATTCATCAGTGTCCCCAAGTTTCACTCTTTAATTAATCCTTGTTTATTGTTGCACTATCTAAAAAACTAAATAGAATCACTGGCTTTTCCATTATATTTACTCATAGCCATGTCAATCCCTGAGGCAACTATCTCAGCAACTGATTGTCCAACTTTTTCTATTGCCTTGGCCATAATCTGTTGCTCATCTGTTGTTAATTTACCCAGAACAAATGAAACTAAATCCTGCGGATGCTCAGGTCTGCCGATCCCAATACGTATGCGAGGAAATTCGTCCGATCTTAATTGATAAATAATGGAGCGCATACCATTATGCGTNCCAGAACTTCCATGTGGCCGTATTCTAATTATTCCTAAATCCAGATCAACATCATCATATATTACTACTAATTTATCAACATCCAATTTATAATATTCAACTATTTCCCGTAAAGATTCACCGCTATTGTTCATATATGTCTGCGGTTTAACAAGTAGAACCTTCTCACCTTGAATAAATCCTTCACCTAAATGAGCTTTAAACTTTGTCTTCATGATGGGTATTTTATACATATATGATATATAATCGATACATTCAAATCCTATATTGTGCCTGGTTTTTGCATATTGTCTCCCAGGATTACCGAGGCCAACAAAAACAAACATCCCTCATCCTCCTCATTCACTAGAAGTATATCACAGGTTTATCCCTATTTAAACAAAACATCAACAGGTCTAACAACCCGTTGATGTTTATTAGTTTCCACTATCCACATAAAAATTATTGTTGTGTAAACAGTGTTGATATGGACATATCTCCGTAAATGCGTTCAATAGCCTCAGCAAAAACTTCTGCAACCGATAGAACCGNAATCTTATCTATTTTCTTTTCCTTAGTAAGAGGTATGGTATTTAGTGTAACAAGTTCTTTTATAGCTGATTTCTGTATGCGTTCAATGGCCGGTCCTGATAATACACCATGAGTACAACATGCATATACTTCCTTCGCACCTATATCCATTAATGCATTTGATGCACTAACTATTGTACCTGCAGTGTCAATAATATCATCAACAAGTATTGCCCGTTTTCCACGCACATCTCCAATAATGTTCATAATCTCACAGACATTAGCTTTAGGTCGCCTCTTATCAATAATCGCCAAGGGTGCATCAAGTTTTTCGGCNAACTTTCTTGACCTTGATACACTACCTACATCCGGAGAAACAACTACTATGTCTTCAGCGCTACCAAACTTCTCCTGCATATATTGAGCAATGCGCGGTGCCCCAAAAAGGTGATCAAGAGGTATATCAAAGAAGCCTTGAAGCTGTGGTGCATGCAGGTCCATAGTTAAAACTCTGTTTGCTCCAGCAGTTGTAATAAGGTTGGCTACAAGCTTTGCTGAAATAGGATCTCTCGCTTTCGCCTTTCTGTCCTGTCTGGCATAGCCGAAATATGGTATAACGGCCGTAATCCTACCCGCCGACGCTCTCCTTATCGCATCGATAAGAATTAAAAGCTCGACGAGATTATCATTTACTGGTGTACAAGTGGATTGAATAATAAAAACATCAGAACCTCTAACCACTTCGTTGATGGTTATTGCGATTTCTCCATCGCTAAAACGCCCAACATTAGAAGCTCCAAGTGGCAAACCAATTTTAGCTGCAATTTCTTCTGCAAGCTCAGTATTTGAATTGCCTGCAAATACTTTTATGTCCTTACCATGTAAGTTCATTTTATAACAACCTCCGCAAATTATACTTCAGGCTTTTTTCCTCTTAACCTTCCTTTATTAATAACCCAATCCTTAATGATTGTTTGACGACTTCTAGCTATTGCAAGAGAATTTTCCGGAACTTCCTCTGTTATTGTTGAGCCTGCTGCTACAAATGCATTTGCTTTAACTTCAACAGGAGAGACCAAATTTACATTACAACCTATAAAACTATTATCTCCTACAATTGTTTTTTGTTTCTTTTGCCCATCATAGTTGACAACAACAACACCACATCCCAGATTTACATTCTCCCCTATTTCAGCATCGCCTACATAGGTTAAATGTGATATTTTTGTGTCGTCACCAACAACTGAATTCTTTATCTCAACAAAATCACCAATCTTAACATTTTTACCCACTTGACTGCCAGGTCTCAGGTATGCAAAAGGACCCACCTTCGACTTGTCATCGATCTTGCTATCAATAGTAACGGAATTAATGATGGTAACATTATTCCCAATAACCGTATCGGTAATTTTAGAATTTGGACCAATTGTACAGTTTTGACCGATTTTCGTGTTCCCTTCCAGTATTGTTGATGGATAAACTATGGTATCATTTTCTATAGTAACATTATCTTCAATAATACAACTATCTGGATCCAAAAAAGTAACTCCATTGCTCATATGCCTTTCAATAATTCGTCTGTTCATTATTTTTTGAGCACAAGATAACTGTATGCGATCGTTAATTCCCATCATCTCGTCGACATTACTCAAAATAGTGGCACCAACTTTCCCACCACTGTCACGAATTATTGATACTGTATCTGTTAAATAATATTCTTTTTGATCATTTTGATTTGATAGTTTAGACAAGGAATCAAGTAGATATTCTATATCAAAACAATACATGCCTGTGTTAATCTCTTTAATCTGGAGTTGCTCTGCATTAGCATCTCTATGTTCAACAATGCCTGCCACATTTTGGTTATAATCTCTAATTATCCTTCCGTATCCTTTAGGCTCTTCAAAGATCGCTGTTAAAACAGTCATTGCTCTTTTATTTTCAGTATGCTCCTGAATAAGCTGCTTTATTGTTTCTGAGGTAATTAGCGGTGTATCGCCGCATAATACCAGACAATTTCCCTTTTCCCCTTCAATGTAGGGTATTACTTGCATTACTGCGTGTCCTGTACCGAGTTGTTCACGTTGGGAGACAAATTCTACTTCTTCTACTATACAAGGCCTCACTTGTTCTTCCTGATGGCCGGTTACAACTATTATATTGTCAACGTCTGACGCTTTTACAGCTTGAATAACCCAATTTACCATAGGTTTCCCACAAATTTCATGAATGACCTTGGCTTTGTTGGACTTCATTCGCGTCCCAGCGCCTGCAGCCAATACAATAGCATAAAAAGATTCCATTTGGAAATTGCTCCTTCCGTCATAGCAGCAAAAAGTTATTGAAAATTATTACTTATATATGCATTTTCTCATGTTTAATGTATTTTTTCAACATACAAAATAGACAAAAGTTTTATTTTTTTTGTTCTGTTTAAGGTTGCTCTGCTAAATTTAAGAGCGATTAGTCCAATCTGGTCAGTAATACTCTGATTCAGAGCAATAATTAGAATAGAAAACAAATAAACTTTTTTATATAAGAATAAATAGCCAAAATAAGGGTACACTAAAACTATACAGATAAGAAGATGCGATTTGCACAGTCAGCATTTTTATACCCTTATGCTTGTTTATTGCCTAAAAAAAAATCAGGCACTTAAACATAGTAAGTGCCTCTCTGCTGTGTTTACTATTACTCTTCTTCCGTATCGGAGTCAATTGCTCCTACTGTTTCTTCCTCTACCAGCATAGTCTGGTATCTTTCAAGGATTGCAGACTGAATATTGGCACGAGCTTCAGAATGTATGGGATGTGCAATATCCCTAAATTCTCCGCTTGGTGTCTTTCTACTTGGCATTGCAATGAAGAGTCCATTTTGGCTTTCGATAATTTTAATATCGTGAACCACAAATTCATTGTCAAAAGTTACTGACACAACAGCTTTCATTTTTCCTTCAGAGTCAATCCTTCTAATGCGGATATCCGTAATATCCATATTTTGTACCACCTTCCGTATCCTTATGTTGTAGTTGGGNAACATAACCATTAATCGCATNTAATGATTATATTTCCCGTCATGGTTATTATTCGCCACTTATTTAATAAATCCTTCTTTTTTTATGAAATTTTTTGAAATTTTTTTCCTTATTTTATTTTTGCTGCACTGAAATAACAAAATTCGCTGAAAAGGACAACTGCAAACCCGGAAATAAGTTAAGTATTTCCATAGAAGTAGTCTGAAAACACCTTTTTAAAAACACATCTGACAATTTTTCAATACTTTAGTAATATAACTTTATAAAGCATTTCTTTATTTCAGCCATCTTTGTGAAAAATTTCAGTATTCTAGTAATATAACTTTAAATTGATTATCTTACATAGTGAAATAAAGCAACATATCTGCATATAATGTATAATGCGTACCACCAGAGATAAACTTACAGTAAGGGGGCTGACGAAGTGAAATATTGCTATATTGTACACTAATCCTATATATAGTATAATTGTGTTTGGGCTTGTTCCCTTAAAAATATTAAGAAAGACATAATTTGGGTATAATAAATGAAAAACTTATTTATAAAAACCTCTATCCATGAATACTTGAGGTGCTGTTATGAGTGATCTATTGCGGAGTTTATCCGGAACTACGGTTCATATGGTTGGTATAGGCGGTATAAGCATGAGTGGGTTATGCGAAATTCTACTGAGAATGGGCATCAATGTTACAGGATCAGATGTGAAAAATTCGCCTATCATTGAAGACTTAAGAAATAAAAATGTTACTGTTTTCCTAAAACAAGAACCTAATAATATTACAAACCAAAAACTAGTTGTTTATACTACTGCTATGCCTCTCGATCACCCTGAACTTGAAGCTGCCAGGAATAAAGGTATTCCTGTTATTGACAGAGCTACTTTTTTAGGAGAAATAATACGAATGTATGAAAAAAGCATTGCTGTAGCTGGGACACATGGAAAAACAACTACTACATCTATGATTTCATCCTGCTTAATCCAAGCAGAAAAAGACCCTACCGTTCATATCGGTGGAATATTTGATGCTATCGGTGGTACAACACGTGTGGGCTCCTCTCCTTTTTTCGTAACCGAGGCCTGTGAATATAAAGATAGTTTTCTCAAGTTTTATCCTTTTATGGGCGTAATACTGAATATTGAATCTGATCATCTGGACTATTTCCATGATATTAATCATATTGAGCAGTCATTTTTACATTTTGCTTCCCAGGTTTATCCAGATGGAGTGGTTGTGGGAAATGCTGACGATGAAAGAATACTAAACATTCTACAAAAGTTAAATTGTAGGACTATAACCTATGGGCTGTCTTCTCCAAAAGCCCTCTGGAGTGCAAGAAACATTACATTTGATGATAATGGTTTTCCATCCTTCTACGTTGTTCGCAATAAAAAAAGTATACTTAAAATGAAATTGTCAGTCCCAGGATTACACAATATAAGTAACAGCCTAGCTTGTTTTGCTGCGTGTAGTGAATTGAATATTCCCGCTGAAACTATAAAAAAAGGCCTAAGAAAGTTTAAAGGAACCCATCGCCGGTATGAACATAAGGGCACAGTAGATGGGATAAAGGTAATTGATGATTATGCCCATCATCCTACTGAAGTTCTCGCAACTTTAAAAGCTGCAAGAAGTAGTACACGTGGTAAAATACTGTGTGTGTTTCAGCCACATACCTATTCGCGTACAAAAGATCTGTTAACTGAATTTTCTAGTGCATTTACTTTGGCTGATAAGGTCTATATAACAGATATCTATGCTGCAAGAGAACAAGATAATGGACTGATACACTCCTCAGAACTTGTAGATAAAATTAATGAACATTATAATAATGCAGTATATATATCATCCTTTGATAATATTGTAGATACTCTTATTCATGATTCTTCAGCAGGCGATATAGTTTTAACTATGGGTGCAGGTAATGTTGACAAAGTGGGTGAGATGTTCCTTTTAGAAAAAAAAATTAGAGCAGTAGGATAGTTTTATCCTACGCTCTTCCATTACACTCTACTTCCAAACTATCTATCCAGCTTTGCGCCAAACTTTTGCCACAAGAACTGTCATATCATCAGAAATATCTTCGGATTGACTACAGGCTTTTTCAAGTAGGTTTTCTGCCATTTCTTGCGGATTTAAAGTACTCTTAGTGTTTAGAACTTTTTCTAAAATTTTATTCCCTAAACCCTCATTTAACCTGTCATACACCCCATCTGACATCATGATAATAAACTCTCCGTCAGATAATTTTTTTCTTTCGCATTGAATGAAATCACCTCTGTGAAGCCCTGCTGGTAAGTTATTCATTTGTATATAATCAAGATCTTTACCACTCACAATAAGACTTGGCATAGCACCCATCTTGTAAAATTCTGTTTCTCCAGTGTATAAATCAATTGCAGCAATATCCATTGTCGCATACTTATCTAAATTCTCTACAGAAATTAACATATTCACAAGGTTAAGTGCTAACCGAACAGATACTCCACAATCAAGAAGTTGTTCAAACAATCCAACAGCTATCTCACTGAGTTTATTAGCTTCCTTTCCACTACCCATTCCGTCACTTATTGCAACAATATATTTTCCCTCACTAGTTTTTAGAAAAGAAAATGAATCACCTGAAACACTGGCTTTGTTCTTTTTTAACCTGGAAACTCCAGTTAAAACCCCTAAACTCTCCTTTTCATTTAAATATATAGTACACAAACGACGACCCTTGTTTTTGCAATCATCATCCATCATCAGCATATTTACTCCTAAAACCTTTGACGCTATGTCTTCAATAACTTTCCTACACGATTTATGACCTTTGCATTCATCAAATTGGATCATTACGCTAAACTTNCCGCTATTGCCTCGTTTCACCTCTGTTTTTATCACAGGGAAACAATTCTTTTTAAGAGATGTTTCGATACTTGTTTCTTCTTCGCTAAAAAATTCAACATTACTAAAAATTTCATCAGACAATTTGGTCAGTATCTCTGACATAGCATAAATTTGCTCTGGAATTACACTCCGGCTTTCATATATTATTCTTTGCCACGCACTGTCTACACGTTTTATTTCAATCACTCTTAACAATGTATCCACCACAAAACCAGACTTCACACAGAAACGACTCAACTCTCTTTCAGATTCGGTAATGCAATTAGTACCTTCTTCCTGCAATGAGCCCACAAGTTTGCACATATTACTATATGTATAAAAAAGGCGTTCACTCCAGCAAACAGTCGATTTATTACATGATTTGCATACCCTTTGTGTAAGGTGATCAATTATTGAATTGCATATTTCATCACTGTCGGTATGGGTATCATTTATTTGCTGCTCGAGCGTATGCCCAAGCTTATATAAAGCTTTTGACATGCCACAAATTTTCTCGGATACAAAATTACGGAGCCGACTAATGTTTTCATTATCACAATTAGCTAAATCGATCCTTTTTTTTATCCGTACTATTGTTCCTGTCTTAAGATCTGGAATAATCAAAAAGAGTACTGTGGAAACAATGACATCCACCAAAGCTATTGGTATGTTTTCAGATAGCAAAATAAAAAGAAATTGTGTAAGAAAAAAAACACTACCAGATGCGATTTTTGATTTATTAATCATGCCAGCAGCCATACCCGATACCGCATACACTCCGGCAAGTGATAAAAATGAATCAGATAAACCAGTTGACAAAGCCATTCCAGCAACGCATCCAGCGCAAGCCCCAAATCCTGGTCCTAATGATCTTGTCAGCATGAGTAGACCCACGCTAGCAACTATACGATCAATATGCATCCATGCTATATTTACATCGTACAACCCTAACACACAGGCGCACCCAATCATCAGTATTCCAAAATATTCAATGTTTTTATATTCTGTAAAACCTTCCATAGACNGATTATGACCATAGATAGCTGCAGAAAATACTATTACAAGTATACAAGAAATTACAACTTCCATTGAAATTATTAAGATAGATTCTAAGATTTGGTGATTTATAAGAAAAACAAAAATACCTGTTATCGCTGTAGCGATTCCAACAAAAAGCATATTTTTTAAAGGAGACATTTTTTTCTCATCGTGCACAAATATTTTTTTTAGCCACTCATAAAGTAGTATTATAGCTATTTGCTTTAAAGCCGATAAAACATCCCCACGTAGAATATTCCATAAAAAAATAAACAAAACCATGAGTATTTTTACGGTTATGCTACCCGAATATGCTGCATAAAATGCTGGACCAAATGGCTTAATCACTCCAACAAGAGTACCTTGCGATATAATTCCAGAAAAAGCAGACATTATAATTTGTGAAAGGGTAAGGGATTTTAACCGTTCCCGCAGTGGGGATGTTTTTTTATCGGACATGGTAACCTTTGGGGTATACACCGATGTACCTTTCATGAACAACGACCTCCCGATTTCATCATTAGTAATGTGTATGATATCAATTATACGTATCACTAATGTCTTTCGGTGTCGTTTTACAGTTTTTCCCGGAAATTATCTATCAATATTCCTCATCTTCATGGAGTATACCAAGGTTTACAGCGACATTGTCAAATGCATCAATTACGCATCTTTCACCCGACCAATGGGTACAAGTATTACAAGATAGCTCTTCGTCCTCATATGGACCCATAGTAGCGCTGGTGCTACGGTTCCTCCGTTGATACTGGCTACAGTTTTCTCCAACTAGTTTTAGATCTTCAGGTGTCATACTTTCGCTCAATACAATTCCCTCCATACTTTTGTATTATGTGGGCAGTTGATTTGCTACCCTGCATATTAAAGTATGCCCGTGGTAAGTAAAAATATGTATGCCAAATACAAAAGTAAATTCGAAGAGTAAAGCTCAATACAAATTGTCATCCTCAGTTTACTTGATATAAATTAATCATTTGCCGCTATTTGTGTCACCATTACAAGCGAGCTCAATTTTACTAGTACGTAGCATTATTCTATCAGTTTTAGTCTTGCAAAAGAAGCCATGAGTCTTTTCATACCATGCGTATCAAAGATTATTTCCAGCTTGAAATCTTCGCCCTCAGGTTCTTTTTTCGAAACAGTACCTTCACCAAACTTTTTATGCAATACACGTGTACCCACTTCAATATTGCATGGAGCAATCTCCTGTGCTTGTGTAAAGGATTTGGTGCGCTGCAGCCATGTATTAGCTTCTGTTATTTTGTTTAATTTATTATTGTTAGAATTGATCTTAATGGTGGTCTCATCCTCAGGGTATTGTAATAAATCTGGAGGAATTTCATCAATAAACCTTGACGGCATTTGATATGTAGTATTTCCAAACAACATTCTTGCTCTCGCATGTGTAAAATACAACTGTTCTCTTGCCCTAGTAATAGCTACATAGCAAAGCCTGCGCTCTTCTTCCATTTCTTCTTCCTCGCCAATGCATCGGTTATTTGGAAACAAACCTTCTTCAAGACCTGCAAGGAAAACCACAGGAAATTCAAGGCCTTTAGCACTATGCATTGTGAGAAGAACTACCCTCTCTGGCTCTTCTTCCAAACTATCCACATCAGCTACAAGTGAAATATGCGCTAAGAAATCCTCCAATGTAGGTGTTTCTTCTTCACTGCTCTCAACATACTCCACTGCAACGGATTGAAACTCTTTAATATTTTCAATACGGGTTTTGGCTTCGACGCTATCCTCCTGTTCCAGCTCATGAATAATGCCACTTTCTTCTATAACCATTCTTATCCACTCAACTAAATCAGTATAAGAAATCATGGTACGAAACCTTGCTAATGTGTCTGTAAACGTCTTCAACTTAGCTGCTGCCCTGGATAACTCTGGAAAACTATTCGCCTGAAAAATAATGGAATATATACTTACTCCATTTTGAATTGCCAATTGCTCGGCTTTATCAACCGTTACTTTGCCTATCCCTCTTTTGGGTACGTTAATTATCCTTTTCAGGCTTATATCATCATGGGGATTTTGGATAACTCTCAAATACGCAATAACATCTTTTATTTCCTTACGATCATAAAATCTATGTCCACCAATGATTTTATATGGTACGCCATTTTTCATGAACGCATCTTCAAATACNCGTGATTGGGCATTTATTCTGTAAAGGATAGCAAAATCACCATAATTTCTTGCATTTGATCTTATTTCATTTTTAATAACATTGGCAATGTACCAAGCCTCTTCTCTTTCATCATTAGCAACATGAACGTGAATTTTTTCACCAGTAGAGTTCTCAGTCCAAAGCTTTTTTTGTTTTCTTCCAGTATTATTTTTAATTACATGGTTTGCTGCATCTAAAATATTTCCCGTTGATCTGTAATTCTGTTCAAGCTTTATTACTCTGCAATCGTCGAAATCTTTTTCAAAATCTAAGATATTGCGGATGTTAGCACCTCTCCAACCATATATTGATTGATCATCATCGCCTACAACGCAAATATTATGATGCATATGAGCGAGCATGTTTACAAGCATGTATTGTGAGGTATTTGTATCCTGGTACTCATCTACAAGAATGTATTTGAATCTATGTTGATAATAATCAAGCACCTCAGGAAAATCCACGAAAATTTTTAGTGTGTGCAATATAATATCATCAAAATCTACCGCATTGTTGGATTTTAATTTTTTCTGGTAAAGAGTGTAGATTTTAGCTACTTGCCTTAGCCTAAAGTTAGAACCTGCAAGGGTGCTAAATTCTTCGGGATAAATCATCTCGTCCTTTGCTCGGCCTATTTCATGCAAAACACTCTTTGGTGGAAAGTTCTTATCGTTAATTTGAAGCTGACTTAGGCAATCTTTTATCAAAGTCTCCTGGTCGCCTGTGTCATATATAACAAAATTNCTGTCAAAACCAATTCTCGTTATTTCCCTTCTTAATATCCTAATGCAACATGAATGGAACGTACCTGTCCATGTATCCAGTGCCCTTGGACCGATTATGTTTTCAATACGCTCCTTCATTTCCTTTGCGGCTTTATTTGTAAATGTTATTGCCAATATGTTATAAGGTGCGACACCTTTTTCTTCAATAAGATAAGCTATGCGATGTGTCAGCACCCTTGTTTTTCCGCTCCCCGCCCCGGCCAGGACCAACAGCGGACCTTCTGTATGTAAAACAGCCTCTTTCTGCTGTGGATTTAGTCCTTGAATAAGATCCATCATAAATCCTCCAAATATATTTCGCTAGTTTGATCAAATAATAAATTTCGCAAATTAATTATACAGGTTTGCTCATATGATTGCAAACAACTGTTCGCTATTTTTCTCTTTTATGCAGCGCAGAAATAGTATATAATAAATAGGCTAAACTACCGACTTAAACAATCAAGGCTCGGTTATTAAGCGCTGGAGGATAAGACATATGAATGAAATTAACATAATGTCCTCTGTGCCTGCAATGTTGGTAAAGTTGGAGGATATAACATATGAATAGAATTGACATTCATGGAGTGAAAATTCATGATGTAAATATGAATGAAGCTATAGACTTAATTAATAGTTGGATTAATGAAACTGAAATTACATCCCATGCAGTATATACCCCTAATTCAGAAATAATTATGCAAGCGCAAAGAAGTAGTGAATTGAAGAATACTCTAAATAATGCGAATTTATTAGTGGCAGATGGAGCTGGGGTTGTTTTGGCTTCAAAAATATTAAAAACACCTTTAAAGGAAAAGGTGTCGGGAGTTGATTTAGCCAAGAATTTACTTAAAGCATATTCAGGGAAGGATGTTGGTTTTTATTTACTTGGGGGAGAACCTGGAGTGGCTGACCTGGCTGCTGTGAATATTATCTCCAATTACGGAAAAGTGAAAATAACAGGCTATAACCATGGATATTTCAAATCAGAAGAAGAGAATGACTTGATAGATAAAATCAATAGCACAAAACCCGATATTCTGCTTGTTGGATTGGGTGCACCAAAACAAGAACTTTGGATACACAACAATATGTACCGGCTAAACTGCAAAGTTATGATTGGCGTAGGTGGAAGTATAGATATTTTTGCAGGTAAGGTATCATTAACGCCCGAATTTATCAGAAAAGCAGGCTTCGAATGGTTACACAGACTACTACGCGAACCAAGGCGAATAAAGCGAATGATGGATCTACCACGTTTTATGCTAAAAACTATTAAAAAGCGCTTTATCGGGAAGTGATAAGAATGAGCAATTGTATAAGTAATTATATAAATAAACATGGTATTAACAGGAAAAAAATTGCAGTATCGATTATTGTTTCGATAGCGTTAATTTCGTTAATTCAACTTGTAAAAGGAATTGGTTTGCGCAACCCCGGATTCATTGAGAAATACTTTTCAAACGGTACTTACCCTATTACATCCACAATTCAGACATCCATTGCAAACATATTTCCATTTTCGCTATATGAAATTGTCATAGTCGCATTAATTGGTTTTTTTATATACAGATTAGTAAGACTCATTCGCTCTTTTATTAAAAAAGATTATGTAAAGGAATTGGTCAACTTTGTAACCTTGGTGATTTTGCTTGTATCAATTGGTCTTTTCTTATTTCAATTTCTATGGAGTTTGAATAACTATCGGTATCCACTATCGGTGCAAGTTGGATTAGATGTAAAGGAAACATCCGTTAACGAGCTGGCTCAAACGTACAAAGCTTTGGTTCTAAGAGCTAATGATGCTCGTAGCGCACTCTCAAGCGCTCAATATACAAGTTCAAGGAAGTTAAAAACACATGAAATACTAAATACTGCATGGGAGGGATACCCACCACTTGCCGATAAATACCCTATTTTTCACTCTCGAAGGGTACGTGTAAAAGGACTTACTTTTTCTCGGATCCAAACCATATCCGGATATTCAGGTGTATACAGTTTTATTACGGGTGAACCTAATATAAATATTGAGGCCCCGTTAACTTCCATGCCTCATACAGCCTGCCATGAAATTGCACACCAAATGGGTATATCTTTTGAAGATGATGCTAATTATGCAGGATTTTTAGCTTGTATTAATCATCACGATCCACTATTTGTGTACTCTGGGTATCTTTCTGCCATTACCTATACAGGAAATACATTATACCGTCAGTCCCCTGAGCTCTATAACCAGATTTCTTCGCTATTAAGTGAGAATATAATTAAAGATCAGCAAGAAAATAATGCATTTTGGAATCAATATAAAAATGACACTGTTACTAAAATAGCTGATAAAATAAATGATAATTATCTTAAAAGCAATAATCAACCAGATGGCGTTCAAAGCTACGGCAAGTTTGTAGATCTCCTAATAGCAGACTACTTTGAAGATAACTCAATCTAAACAAGAACACAAAGAACAAAGAACACAGAGGGACACAGAGGGACGGTTCTTTTGTGTTCTATCATGGGGAACTAACAGTAAATAATTGTTCAAAATAAACTTAGGTTGACAGTTAAGAAAAGTCAATAAAGACAGCAGCTAATCTGGGTATTAGCAGCATCTTTCTGTCTGTTAAATCTACATAATATTTTAAACTTAGTGATATTGACGAAAAGAACAGATGCTCCTAAGCATGCTGGTAAAAACTCAAACAACACAAAATATGAGCTCGTTAGGGAACACAAAAGAACCGTCCCTCTGTGTTAGTTTTTTAGTGCGTCGATTACATGCACTGTAATGACATAAACGCTATCCATTGTAACAGCTTTAGTAGGCTCAATTTCTTGCAAAACTTCATGTGGTATAAGATTCTTTTCTTTTGCAGTTTTATATGCCTGACCTGTTTCGTAGGGAATATCCAATGTGCTCAAAACGATCTCAGCTACCCCTTCGCCAGTAAGCAATTCTTCAGTTGAAAATGGGCGAATACGTTTACTCAATTCAAGGGAATAATAATTGGGTGCTGATTTTACAATAAGATTTTCAATGAGCGTTACAAGATTACCCTGATAGGCTTCAAGATTAAAAAGGTAATCATTTTCTGTATCCCCTGCAATAAGGCCATACTTGACAAGCTCTTTTACAGCCGGCCAGGCCCAGTGTTCCGCATTAGGGTTACTTTCGTCAAAGTCGATAAGAGTTATACCCGTTCTCTTTAACAGCTTCTGATATTCCATTTTTGTTTTTTCACTAGCTTGGCATATCTCTGCTGGGGTTAAATCATTAAGATAACAGTACGCTGCGGTAATTCCCATAGCTTCTCCACTTGTAATGCTGACAGCCATTCTGCCCGCACTTGTTGAAGCCAAGGAGGTAAATGATGCTTTTTTCCCAACCATTAGCATATTGTCGTAATTTTTTGTAATGAAACACTCAAGCGGGATGCTATAAACCACTGGGTTCCCCAAAATATATGTATATTCCTCAGAAATATTTGCACTTACAAATTTCTCACCATCAATTGCCCCTTGGGCCATAACAACCTTTGTTGGAAAGTCTCTGTTTTCAAGTATATCTTCAACCGTTAGAGTGTAACGACCTTCAAAATGTCGATATTCAGGTATATAAAATTCCGAGGCCCCAGCTTTAAATGAGCAGTTTTCAAATGGAACAAAGGCTGTCTTTAAAAAGGCTGTAAGCATTTTTGCTTCTATCAACGCGTCATTATATGCCTGTTGGAGCATTTCGGGAGCATCAACATTAACATTACGCATACGTATACCACTAACTACTACTTCGTCATCACCTTGTTCAATAAAACTGAGCTGTGGAATTTTTGTTTTTGGACTAACCCTTTCATATTGCCTAAGGACGCTTTGAAAATCGTCCATGTTTTGGATATGTTTTGTTATGCTTTTAATATCCTCCCAGGATACATCTGATATTGTAAAATTAAATATTACAGGCATGTATGCGTCTGGCACATTTATGTCACCTGAACCGAGGAAATAGGGCACTCCACAAAGTGATAGTACATCACCATTCTCTGTCGCATCTATAAAAACAGGAGCTTTAACTGATAACGTTTCGCCATCATGATATATTGTAACCGATTCAATCATTTTCCCGGATGTTTCAACAGACAAATATGCGGCGTTATAAAACACAGTGAGGTTTTTTTCTTGTGCAAGTATCTGCTTTACTAAGTTTGTATACTCCACATATGAAAAATTTCCACCTGCATCACCAAAAAACTCGGCATAAATACCATTATTCAGTTTAGTTTTCTTTTGGGCAATAACAGCATAGTCTGGGGATGTATTTGTTATAAGACTGGATTTTATGTAACTGCCAGGATCAAGATCCTCTGTAATCAACAACGTTTTTAAGCCCATCCTAGCTCCCGACAAAGCAGCAGCAACGCCTTCTGGTTCTGTACCGAAAACCACTAGGCTGTATTGATCCTTTCCTTTTGGTCCTTTTATTTTTGCAAGTTTTTTGTCAAATGCCTCACCAGTAATGATGGGTCGAAACCCAAACCAAAAGGTTAAAAAAAACAATATAACGACTATTAAGTTTTTTAATAGACTCTTATCCTTCATATCATGCACCTATAAGGGAATCAAGGGCGTTAGCTTCTTCATCANTGAGTGTCTCTATCTGCCATAACGTACACCTATAAGGTAATTAAGGGGTTTAGAGTATTATGTATAATTTGTAATAGCATACAGAATTCACGATTACTCAATAGAGTAGCTACCACGAATTAGCATGAAGCACACATCTGAAACGACGTTAATTCCTCTGCCATCATCTCTTGCCGAAATCAATAAATGTTGGTTTGTAATTGCTTGTCCACTTGTTAAGTCCCTTGCCTCAGTTACATCAGCAAGTCCTCCATATATACCAGAAATTGCAGTGGCCTCACCACTCCTAACAATGGCTTCTGAACCTGCACCCAAAGCTATTTGCTGTCCTTTCGAAGCTTCAACAACCACAAATCCGCTTTCAATAGCTTCTAACTTTTGAATTAGTTCGTAATTTTGTTTTTCAAGCGTCTGAATTTTTGTATAGGCATCGATAATAAGGTTAGTCAGATCCCTCACGTCTGTTCTCAAGTTATCAATCACCTGTTCATCAACAGTACTAACATTCGTTGAACTACCACTTGATGATGGTTGCGTTTTTCCAATCTTTGAAGATAACTTTTGAATTTGTTCATCCACATAGCTTTTTGTTACAAGCGGATCAAATTCACTGCCAGGTTGTGCATCTTTTGCGGCTTGTGCTAAAATAGCTGTCGAAAAAATGGCCACGGCTAAAACCAATAGATATAAACGACTTAATCTCTTCATCTTTTGTAACCCCCTAATATAAAACAATAATTAGTTTCAGTCTTGATTATCTTACTTGCCAAAGACGCTNAAAGACCTTTGGCAAGCATTCAGGCTCACCGCTGTGAATCCCTGTTTTGTGTGTTTATAGAACTGCTGCGGTATGTATATTACTGTAAATACTCCGTTTCAAGGCCAAAACTTGTATTCAGGGCTTCATTTACTTTTGCCATAAAGTTTTCATCAAGATGACCTGTTTTTTCCCGCAACCTAATTTTATCTATTGTCCTAACTTGTTCTAAAAGTATTACTGAATCTTTGTTCAGCCCATACATTTCTCCGGGTATCTCTATGTGAGTCGGAAGCTTAGTCTTACTGAGTCTTGATGTTATTGCCGAAACAATAATGGTCGGACTGTATTTATTTCCTACGTCATTTTGAACAACTAAAACCGGTCTAACTCCACCTTGTTCCGAGCCGACTACAGGACTCAAATCCGCATAGAAGATATCCCCTCTTCTTATCTCCACGTCATTCACTCCTCCGTGCCGGATTTGACCCCACTGGAAGTTACCTTCCAATTTAATTATATTTTCTTTCATAAACCCCGTCAAATTAAATGTGCGTTACATAATTTTCTATCTGAAAATATAACCCTAATATTTAGTATTGCATTTTTTAAAAGTTTCATACATTACCATATGAAAGAAAATGTACAAAGGTTATTGTTTTTTATGAAAAAAGTTTAAAATTCCTCCCAGTAAGACAAATAATAAAGCTTTAAATAAGGTAGTTTACCACGTTTACTACTTGTTTGCCCCTAAGATAAACTCTCGGAATTCTCTTTCCAATCAGACAAACTATTTCATAATTTATTGTATTGCAAAGATGTGCAATCTCATCGACTGTAATCTCGTTATTTCCCTGAACTCCGAAAATTACAGCTTCATCACCTGTTTTTACTTCACTATGTATATCGGTAACATCCACCATAAATTGATCCATACATATATTACCAATAATAGGGGCATGTTCACCATGTATTAATACTCTACCTTTGTTTGACAAAAGTCTGGAGTATCCATCTGCATACCCTATTGGCAGGGTTGCTATGCGACTTCTTCTCTTTGTTACAAATGTTCCACCATAGCTAATGGGTGACCCTTCTTCAACTTCTTTTACAAGTACTATTTTTGCCTTTAACTCCATAGCGGGTTTAAGGTCAATCAAGTTCTTGTCTACTTCATTCGAAGGATATAGGCCATATAGAATGATGCCGGGTCTTACCATGTTCAAATGTAAGTTTGGATACTGAATTATTGCTGCACTATTTGCAACATGCTTGACAGGAATAAAAATGCCTATCCTGTTGAGCTCTTGTATAATACTTTCAAATCGTCCATACTGAACCATGGTATATTCACGGTCGGCTTCATCTGCAGTTGAAAAATGGCTGAACAACCCTTCTATGACGATTCCGGGAAGCTGATTTATTTTAACAACATCTTTCACTGCACTATAACCGGGCATAAAACCTACTCTTGACATACCAGTATCAATTTTTATATGGATTTTTGCCTGTTTATCAAGCTTCACAGCCGCATCTGATAAAGCCTTAGCAAGATCATGACTGAAAACCGTTTGAGTGATATTATAATTGATTATATCCTCAGCTCTTGACGGTTCGGTATAACTTAAAACAAGTATGGGTACTTTAACACCAAATTCCCTAAGCTGAATTGCCTCATCAAGCATTGATACCGCAAGCCTGCTAGCCCCACTTTCAATAAGGGTGGGTACTGTTTCAAACACCCCGTGACCATAGGCATCAGCCTTTACCACCGCCATAGTCTCGGTCATCTTACCAACTCTTAATACTGTTTGTTTAACATTATGTTCTATATTATCTAAATGAATTTCAGCCCATGCCCTGTTCAATTTACAATTCAAAGTCAGTCACCTCTCTTACCTATCCAAAAGTAATGGATAGCGCACAATCCTCTGGGTTAAGCTCTCCAACAACTAACGGTATTACACTGCAAATTTCACTTGCTCTGTAACCAGCCTGACCATTATTTTTTTGAGCTAATACTTCTCCACATTTACCATGTAGAAATACTCCAATACATGCTGCTATTTCCGTATGTAAACCCAGACCCAAAAATGAGCCTATCATCCCGGCTAGCACATCTCCAGACCCGGCAACAGCCAAGCTGTGATGACCTGTAGTATTTATGTAATATTTTCCATCAGGACATGCAATCACTGTACCTGCACCTTTGAGCACACATATTACATTCATTTGCTTACTAAATTCAATTGCCCGATTTACTCTGTCTTGCTGTACGTNTAATATATCACAATTGCAAAGCCGTGCAAATTCTCCAGGATGCGGGGTTATCACTGTTGGATGTTCACGCTTCTGTAATATATTAAGATTTAGTACATTCAATGCATCGGCATCTATTACTAAAGGAGTTCGGCAATTTTCGACAAAATCGTTTACCAGCTTTTCCACCTTAGGTTTTGTGGATAAACCAGGTCCGAGAACCACAGCATCCATTTCTTCTGCTTTATTTAATAAGAATCCTATCGATTCATCTGAAATAGCACCATCTTTATCCTTTAGTGGAAGGACAATTGCTTCAGGAATAGTAACAGAGTATATGGTGGCTAAGGACTGAGGAACAGCAAGGTACACAAGACCACTACCTGATTTAAATGCAGATAACGCAGATAGCATTCCCGCGCCTGTCATTCCTTCTGAGCCCGTTATTATCAGTATCTTTCCAAAAGTACCTTTATGTCCGTCTTTTGGTCGTTTTAGAATGTGCGGTTTTATGAAACTATCATCCATCAATTCCCCTAAAATGTTGACTTTTTCTATAGCCCCAGAAGGAATGCTGATATCAGCAATAACAATATCACCAGCATATTCCCTACCCGGATACTGGAATAATCCAACCTTTGGTAAAGAAAAGGTTACAGTCTTATCAGCTTTTACTGCCACATTGCAAACTTGTCCCGTTTCACCGTTTATTCCTGACGGAATATCCACAGAAATAACTTTTTTTCTACTCTCATTTATAGCACAGATAACACTAGCGTATAAACCAGTAATATCTCCATGTATTCCCGTTCCAAAAATACCATCAATTATTAGATCGGAACTCTCCATTATAGTAATTATGTCTTTTACTAAATCAGCTTCTGTGCAATAGATTATATTTGCATCAAGATTATCGAGAATGTTTAAGAAAACGGCAGAATCATGCGTCACTTCATCGGGTTTCGCAAGGGATATCACTGTTACATCAAAATGTTCCATCAAATGCCGGGCAATAGCAAAAGCGTCACCACCATTATTTCCTTTACCAGCTATTACCACTACTTTTTTTAAGTTGTATTCTTTGAGTATCTTCTTTGCTGCCTTTACAACATGTAGGGCTGCATTCTCCATAAGGATCATCCCGGGGATTTTATACTCATTTATTGCGATTTCATCTATATGCTTCATTTGATTTGGTGTCGGCAGTTTCATAGTTACCCCTCACTCTTAGCTGAAAAAATACTTAATTACTTATTAAACATTTAAAAATCGATAAAAACTATTAGTGGCTGATAATAATTATACTAGTGTCACACTATCAGATCAATTTATTTGTCTATACAATTGTTATATTGGTAGTATAACTTTACAATTTTCCTATTCCTAGCTAAAATTTACAGTGTTATGTATCGGATATTTGCTGCTATTTTGTTTTACAATATAAATTTGGGGTAAATATTNAATGTCTGTCAAAGATTTAATTCAAATATTATAAGGAGCGTGTGAGATGATGAAAAAACTATTTAAATGTTCAGTGTGCAGATTCGTTTATGAGGGAGAAGAAGCCCCAGATTTTTGCCCAAAATGTGGCGCCCCAAAAAATAAGTTTGAAGAATTAACTGAAGAACAAGCAAACAAGATTTACACTTCTGATCGTACAAATGACATCCATATGGAGTTAGTCAATCTTAGCATGAGAATCATAGAGTTATGTGAAGAAGGCATTGAAATTGACCTCGATCCTCCATGTGTTGCTTTGTTTAAAGATGCAATAAAAGAAGCTTGGGTAATTAAGCAGCGCTCAAAAGCAGAGCTTGAAGGTCATATGAGCAGAGGTAAATTCTAATTACTCGCTCTGTCATAATTTAGCAANAAAACATCGCAAAAGCTTTTATTGAGCATTTGCGATGTTTTTTATTGTCCATACAGCTGTACGGGTGGCATTTGCTAAAGTTTTATACCAAATATTGCACAGCTAATGTTCATCTTGTTTTTGTACTACGTTGATAAAGGTACATTATTCATTAATCGAGGTATACATAAAATATTTATATCCAAGGGGTGATGAGTAAAACCCATCAAGTTTTTCACTTTTGAGATATAAATCTACATAATAGTAAATCGGACAAAGAACCCATTCTTCAAAAAGTAAATCCTCCGCCTTATGCATAAGATTCATTCGCTCGGTTCTATCAGATGAGCTTTTAATTTGGTTAATCAATGCATCATATTCTTTATTAGACCATTGAGCATCATTATTTCCACCATCTGTAACCCACATGTCAAGAAATGAAATGGGATCATTATAATCACCTATCCATCCGTTACGCGCCATATAGTATTCACCGTTTTTACGTGTGTTAAGAAATGTGTTCCATTCCTGTGAAGCAAGAGTTACATTAATACCAATGTCCTTCCACATCGACTGGACAGCTTCAGCAATAAGCTGATGACCACTGCCTTCGTTATATAAATATTCAATGGTTGGTATGCCTTCGCCATTAGGATAGCCCGCATCAAGAAGTAATTTTTTGGCTTGTTCTAAATTGGCCTGATAGCCTTCCTGAGAGGGATCGTAATAATCTCCTCCGACTTCGCGAAATTCTTCCGTAGGATCGGCATCTGATAAACCAGTAGGAATAAACGCCCCTGCGGGCTGTTGGCCGGCTTTCCCAATATTCGTAACAATATAATCACGGTCAATTGCAAGGACGAGAGCTTTTCGAATCATTGGATTATTTAAAGGTGGTTTTTCAGTATTAAAGCTTATATAATATGTGCCAAGTTGCCCTTGAATGTTAAACTCAGGCTTATCTTTCCACGCATCTATTTCATCTGTGGGCAATGAATCAGCAAACAAAATCTCACCATTTCGGAAAGCTGCAAGAATGGCATTATCGTCCGACATCAACATAAATTTAATTGTTTCTGGCCCGGTGATCTCTGTTGCATTCCAATAGTTTGGATTTTTCTTTAGAATCATGTAGGAGTCGTGTACCCATTCTTGAAGCATGTAGGCTCCATTACCAATATATGTTTCTGGACTTAATGTCCAAGTGTCAGGGGCTGACTCAACAATGTCCTCCCGTACAGGAAAAAATGTGGGAAATGCACACAGTTCAAGGAAATATGGTGTTACTGAAATCAATTTTACCACCAATGTTCTTTCGTCAGGAGCGGTCACATTCAGCCTACCCTCACTATAACCTTCAATTGACTCAAACATATACGCATAATCCGCTGCTGTTTCCTCACTTATAGCTCTGTTCCACGAATAGACAAAATCATTTGCAGTTATAGGCTTTCCATCACTCCACTTAAGCTCTTCGCGAAGTGTGAAGGTATATGTTAGTTCATCCTCACTAACGGTATGGGTCTCGGCTTGGCCATATATCGGAACCCCATCCTCATCAAGCGTCATTAGTCCTTCAAAGGTATGAACCAATATTGTAGCCCCATCAACTGCAGAGTTTAAAGCAGGATCGATAATATCCGGCTCGGGTCCAACATGAACGGCGAGTTCTGTTGCTTTAGGAGCAGGCGTACCACCTGGACCGGGTTGATTATTTGGCTCACAAGAGCATAGAACCATGCTCAACATCAAAATAATCGATAAAACAAATACACTTTTCTTCAAAATATATACACTCCTTTTTCATAAGCTAATTACTACCTCTTTGGTAATTGCATGTATAAATAAATAACTGTCAATTTTTCCATTAGTTAATATATCCATTTTTTATATAATCCATACAAATCATTTGTTAGAAAAAGGAGCAACACCACAACACAGAGGGACGGTTCTTTTGTGTTGTTTCTTAAGTGATCAGAACCACGAAAAAATAGCTACTCAGATAAATAAGTAGCTAACGGGTGTATATTTCAAA
>JGI24707J26582_10000618_pt1 | contig 27738 bp, 20 predicted proteins | sample BioPla1DNA1_FD_26582 | JGI IMG/M metagenome (IMG submission 26582)
TGACAATAAGTTTTAAAAAAGATTTTACACAAATATATTATAATATACATATTTTAAAAAATATAGGCCCATATATTTTAAATTTGATTTTTTTAATATCAATTGATTTTATATCATTACTTTTTTTCAGAAAAATTTCTTATAAAAGACCTAAACAGAAAAGGGAAGAACATGATGATTACGACTGATATATTATTTTATGAATTTATTGCTATATCAGTAATTCCTGCATTTTATTTAGCTATAAATAAAAGATTTATTTATGTTGTAAACAGAAAATATAATTTTTTTATTATACGTTTAATTTTTACAGCACCCTTTTCTTTTTTAATAAACATTTTTTCATATGTATTAGCACTAATTTGGGAAACGAATGCAGAAAATGAACCAATATTTTTATTCGAAACGTTCGGTATATACACGTATTTATTGGCTCCTATTACAATTGTAATAATTTTTTTAATATTAATGGAAATTTTTGTCCTGCCTCGTGATGACCCTCCGGAATGGCACGAAGAGTTTAAAAAAAAACAAGAAAAACGAACATGTGTTTTATTTTTTTAAACCGCCTAGTAAACTTACCGGATATACAAAATATAAAACAAATAGAGACGAAAAAAGTAATTTACCTATTCCGAAACAAATTAAAAATTTAACAATTGATCCTAAAATAATTGAAGGAGATGAAATATCTTTTACTACAAATGGGGAGTTTATAATTACTGAAAATGCTTTAGAAATACTTAATGAAAATAATATTACAAATTTTTGTACACGACCTGTTGAAAAAAAAGATATGGGATTGTTTGAATTTTTGAAAAAAGAATATCCTACAAAATATTTTCAAATAATATGTACAAGCATATTGGAACCACTTTCCGAACAAACTAATATTCAACGAGGAAAATGGCCGACTTCAGTACTGGTTTCACATGATATACATTATTACAATAAAAGAGTTTTGGAAACATCTTCAGATATAAATCAAACACAAGAATATTTCGGTTCTGAATACGGAAGTCCCTATTTTGTACAAAGACATTGGATTGTTTCAAAAAAAGTAAGAGATATTTTTATAAATGAATTTGGACAAGATGAAAAATTCTTTACACCGGTATTGATTGTAGACGATTTTGGGAATTTGGTTGAACCTCAGAAAAACGAACATAAAAAGTGTATTCATGAAACGGAAAGTGTTGTAAAAAGTGTATAAAAATTGAAAAATTATTAAAAAAACGAATGACTGGATTTTTATGAAAAATGATAAAAACAAAATACGGGGTTTTATTGAAAATTGAGAAAAACGAAATACGGAGTTTTATTGAGAAATGATAAAAACGGGAGACTGAAAAATCCCGAATTTGCGCTCCCGCAAAAGAAAAAAAACGAATCGGCATATTTTAAAAAATTGAGAAAAGCAAACGCTCGGGTTTTATTGAGAAATAATAAAAACGGGCGACTGAAAAAACCTGAATTTGCGCTCTCGCAAAAGAAATAAAAAAACGAACGGTGGGATATTTTATAAAAATTGAGAAAAACGAAATACGGAGTTTTATTGAAAAATGAGAAAACGGGCGACTGAAAAATCCCGAATTGCGCACCGGCCAAAGAAATAAAAAACGAGCGATGGATTTTATAAAATTGAAAAAAACGAAATGCGGAGTTTTATAGAATTGGGAAAAGTGAGTGCTGAGGTTTTCATACTAAAATGAAAAAAAACGAATTTAGAAATTTAAAAAATTAAAAAAGAAAGAAAGAAAGAAAAAACAGATGAAAAACNNTTTATNTTACTTATGCGGATGAAAAAATTTGCTTTGCAAATTTTTATCAGGTCAAAAGTTAAAAATTCAGGCTCTTCGAGCCTGAATTTTTATTAATCTTCTTAATTTTCCGGTTTTCTTATTTCTTCTTCCGTGAAATAGCAGGCGGGGTCGTCTCCCCAAACGTTTCCAGAAACGGCTTCGGCTCTAACTCTAAAGTTTCCGTTGCAAACATCAATCCATCTGCAGCGTGCGCATTTGGGAGCGTTTTCCATCAAAAGCGGTTTTCTGTTTTTAAGGCCTGCCAAAATCGGATCTTTTCCGTCCGTCCAGATTTCGGAAAACTTTTTATCTCTTATGTTTCCTGCCGAATGGTGTCTCCAAAATTGGTCGGGGTGAACGTTTCCGTTCCAGGAAACGCAGCCGATTCCGATTCCTGTAGAGTTGCCTTGGTTCATTTCAAGAAGTTCGTAAACTTCGGCGGCTCTTTTGGGATCTTCTTTTAAAAGCCTTAAATAAATTAAGGGTCCGTCGCAGTGATTGTCAACTGTTAAAACTTCGACGGGAAAACCTTTGTCGTGCAATTCTTTCGTTTTGTCCATAATTTCGTAGACGACTTTTCTTGATTCTTCCAAAGATAAGTCTTCTTCAACCATTTTGCTGCCGCGCCCGGCATAAACCAAGTGATAGAAACAAACTCTTGGGATTTTTTCTTTTTCCATTAATTCAAAAATGTAAGGTACATCTTTTGCATTGTGTTTGTTTATAGTAAACCTAAGTCCTACTTTTATTCCCGCTTCTTGACAGTTTTTAAGGCCTTCCATCGCTTTTTTGAATGCGCCTTTTTGTTTTCTGAATTCGTCGTTTGTTTCTTCCGGGCCGTCAAGCGAAATTCCGACATAAGACAAACCGACTTCTTTTAATTCTTTTGCTATTTCTTTTGTAATTAAAGTACCGTTTGTGGAAATTACTGCGCGCAACCCTTTGGATTTTGCATAACGTGTAAGTTCCGGCAAATCTTTGCGCAAAAGCGGCTCTCCGCCTGAGAATAATATAACGGGAGTTCCGAATTCGGCCAAATCGTCTATCAACGCTTTTCCTTCATCAGTAGTTAGTTCGTTTTTAATTTCTTCCGAAGGATCAATTGATTGCGCATAACAGTGAACGCATTTTAAATTGCAGCGGCGCGTCATGTTCCAAACCACAACGGGCTTTTTGTCTTCTGAAAATTGAAGAAGATGAGACGGCAATTTTTTCGATTTGCGCTTGTAGCGCAAAGCATCTGAAGGTTCAACCGTTCCGCAATACAGTTTTGAAATTCCAATCATAAACGGAATATTAAAACATGGACTGTTAATAAAACTTTTCATTAATTTTCATAAATCTTCATTAAATCATCATTAAATCATCATTAAAAGTACTTTATGCCTATAAAAAACAGATTTTAACTGTTAAAACTGTTTCCGAAAAATCGTTTCAATCAAAGTATTTATATTATAAACGGAATATAAAAGTGTCTTATGAAGTTTTCCGAGAAGTGCACAACAACTGCCGCAACTACAATAACCGAAACGACTGAAGCTGCCGATTTAAAATTAAACGTGTACAACGTGGGAAATGATTTTGTAATTATTTTAACAGGCGGTGAAAAACACGTAGGAGCCGTTGCTTTAGGGCAAGTCGACAAAGACAGTAAAAGGTCTTTTGGTTCAGTTTTAACTTCTGCGGGCCATAAAGAAGATGAAATAGCTTTATTCGGTGCAAAACTGTTTTCAAAATATACAAAAAGAAACGTGGTTTTTATATGCGGAATCCATGTAGACGAAATAACACATGAACAGATATCGGAAATAGATGAAAAGGCAAGAAGTTTAATATGCGATGCCGTAAAAGAAGTAATTAAAAAAAACATAGAAAATGATACAAATATCCGGTTGATATAATGCTCGAAAAACTAAAACAATCATTAACAAGCTCGCTGATAATTAACAAAGGAGAATACAATTATTTTATAAATCCGATAAGCGACGGATTTCCGCACATTTCACCTGACATTTTAAAGGAAATCGGGGCGTATATTATAGAAAATGCGGACATGGAAGTTGACAGAATAGTTACCGTTGAGTCAATGGGAATTCCTATAGCAACCGCTCTTTCGATTATGACGGATATTCCGATGACGATTATTAGAAAACGGTCATATGGACTTCCGGGGGAAGCTGTTGTTGAACAGACGACAGGCTATTCTCACGGAAAACTGTATATAAACGGACTTGAAAAAGGACAGAAAATATTGTTTGTAGACGATGTGATAAGCACAGGCGGAACGCTTTTTCCTCTATTAAATGAGTTAAAAGCGATGGAAATTGAAGTTAAGGGTGTTTGCTGCGTACTTGGAAGAGGAAACGGTGCGGAAATTGTTGAAAAAGAAACGGGAATTGAAGTTCTTGTAATTATACCAATCGATGTCACAAAAGACGGGGTTGTAATCGAGTGTGATTATTCATGATTTATGAAGATTTGAAAAACGGACCGGATAGGAAAGCCGCCAATTTTTCAGAATTTTCAATAAACGAGCAGGAAATCATTGATGAAATTAATAAAAAAAATATAAAATATGCAGGCCTTCAATTTCCGGAAGGTGTAAAACGCCTTGCGTTTTTTATTGCGGAAAAAATTGAAAAAGAAACGGATGCAAAAGTTTTTTTATCGGGAAATCCTTGCTTTGGCGCATGCGATCTCGATACTGAGCTTTTAAAGGTAGTAGACGTTTTATACCATTTCGGACACGCACAACTTGAATTTACCGAAATTGAAGAAAAGGTTGTGTTCGTTGAAATGTATTCGTCCGTTTCGGTAAAAGATGTTGTTGAAAAAGCCGTATCGAAACTGAAAGAAAAAAACGGAAAATTTGTGCCTGTTGTAACGACTGTTCAGCATGTTAAACAATTGAAGAGCGCATCTGATATTTTAAATGAGAACGGGCTTTGCCCGGTTATTTCAAAAGGCGACGGAAGAATCAGACATTTAGGACAAATATTGGGATGTAACTTTTCGGCCGCTAAAAACGCATGTAAAGAAGTCATTAAAAAACAAAAAGATATGAAAAACGAAAATGAAAACGACATCGATTACGATTTTGATATATTATATATAGGAAGCGGACAATTTCATCCGATAGGAATATCCCTTGCGACCAAAAGAAATGTAATATGTGCAGACCCTTACACAAATGACGTTTTCGCAATCGATTTAAAAAAACATTTGATGAAAAGAAGTGCCGTTATAGGAAATTCAATCGATTCGGAAAATATAGGAATTTTGGTAAGTACGAAAAACGGACAAAACAGAATAAATCTTGCAAAAAATATTAAAAAAACAGCGGAAGAGCACGGAAAGAAAGCGTTTATAATCAGTATGGATTTAATTACGCCTGCTCAACTGCTTTCATTTAAAGCCGACGCTTATGTAAATACGGCATGCCCGAGAATCGCAATAGACGATTCGGGAAATTATCCTGCACCCGTTATGACTCCTCAGGAATTTGAAATCCTTTTGGGAATTCGAAATTGGGAAGATTTGGAATTGGACGAAATATTGGAAGATTATAAAAACTAAAAACTTTTAATAAAGTAGAGACTTTTCATGAAACTCAGAAAGCTTGAAATGATACTGGAATCGGTTTCCGATTTTAAGGAGCCGGACCCGTCTCTTGAGCAGTATAAAACGCCTGCGACACTTTCCGCAAAACTGATACATATGGCGTTTATGTCGGGAGATATTGAAAACAAAATCGTTTACGATTTTGGCTGCGGAACCGGAATATTGGCGATTGCAAGTGCGCTTCTCGGTGCGAAAAAGGTAATCGGGTTTGATATAGACAAAATTGCAATTGAGGATGCTAAAAAAAATGCAAAAGATATTTGTGAATCTGCGGTTGCGGGAAAAACTGATATTTCGTTTATAAGATGCGATATTTCTGAAATTCCGGGTTTTATTGAAAATAAAAAAATCGAACGCGCAGACACAATAGTTATGAATCCGCCGTTTGGCGCACAGAAAAAAGGAAATGACAGACCTTTTATGAAAAGCGCATTGGAATCAGGAAATATAATATATTCGATTCACAATAAAGGAAGCTATAATTTTATGGAGAAATTTATACGACCGGCACGAATTACCGATTCTTTCGAATCGGAATTTCAAATAAAAAGAACATTTGATTTTCATACAAAAGAAAAAATGGCAATACCTGTTGAAATTTACAGAATTGAAAACATTTAAAAACAAATACATATTTTAAAACAAAATACACAATTTAAAACAAAACATTTTTAAGTTTTCGAACATTAAATAAGCGAGACAAAGATTAAAATTAATACAAAAGTTTTTCCTTTTTTTAGGAAATTAAATTATTGAGGGATTATTATCAGCAGAGCTAAACCTTTCAGAAGAAAACTGGCATCATCAAAACCTGTTTCAAACGGTGAAAACGGTTTTGAAAATAAAGATATTAAAGAGAATAAAGAAAACAAAAATAAAAGAAATTACAATAATTCAAAAAGCGGTAATAACAACGGTTATAGGCAAAAAAACAAACCCGCAGATACAATAAGAGATGAAAATATCCGCTCAAATGAAAGATATAAAGGGCGAAGAACAAGGCCCGGAACAGGAAGAGATTTTAAAAAGCGAAATGTAGGAAGTACTGCAAGAACGGCTCCGAGAACAGCTCCAAGAGGCGGTTCAAGAGACTCTGCAAGAGGAAGAAAAACAGGAGGAGTCGGAAGAAACGAAAGAAGGATACCGGAAAAAACAGTTTATGAAGAAACCGATAAATTCGTATTAACGGGAGATGTAATCGGAACTGTTGAAGAATATTCGGCAGGACCCGGAACAACAGTCGTTTCAGGAAATATTTTGTCTCTTCTGCCCGGAAATGTTGCCGTAAACGAAGAAAGTCGATCAGTTTCGGTTATATCGGCGGCAAGAGTTCCTAATATGTTAAATAACGGAGATGTTGTTTTTGGAAGAATTACGACAGTCAGAGACAACAGTGCTTATGTTGATATCGCTGCTACGGAAAAAATGCCTGATGCGGAAATTGTAAATAACGGAAATGCGGAAATTTATGTTTCAAATGTTCAAAACGGTTTTACAAAATCGGTTACAGACGAATTTAAAACGCTTGACATTGTAAGAGCACGCGTAATTGATAATAAGAAGATAGATTTGTCGACCGTAGGCGACGAATTCGGAGTTGTTAAGGCTTTCTGTACAAAATGCAAAAACGGGCTTGAAAAGAATGGAAATTACCTCGAATGCCCGTTGTGTAAAACAAGAGAATATAGAAAATTATCAAATAAATACGGACAGTGAATAGACGTATAAAATATAAAAATAATCAAATATATATTTTTTTTCAGGTAGGTTAAATTATGGAAATTACGATTCTCTCGCAAAAAAAAGACGAAATAGAGATTTTAATAAAAGGGGAGACGCACACTCTTATGAATATTGTAAAAGCCGTTCTTGTGGAAGACGAACGCGTTGAAACCGCATTTTACGATATAAAAAGACTTCAGAATTCTGTTGAAAAAGAACCGGTATTGTATATCAAAACGATAGACAACGCCGATCCGATTACTGTTTTAAAAGAAGTTGCGTTAAAAATAGAAAATCTTATGGAAGAATTCAAAGCGAAATTTAATGCTGCAAGCAGCTGAATTGAAATAAGTTTTTTAAAACCGTATTGACTTTCAAATTGACGTTTTTATACGCTATTTAGGATGTATTTTAAAGATGGATATTTCCGATAATTTCATGAAATATGACCCGAACAAATTGCAAAAGTTCGGATTCATAAAAAGAGACGGACTTGATTCAATAAATATAAATCCGCTCCAGACGGCCGGGCGACTTACGGAAGACGCTAAAAAAGCCTTGACAGAATGGGGAGACGGGTATTCCGTTTGCGATTATTGCGACGGCATTCTTGATTTGATTAAAAAACCGCCGATTGAAGATTTCGTTCATAATGTTTTGCCTGAATTTTTGGGAACGGATCAGGCTCGTGTAACAAACGGTGCGAGAGAAGCTAAATTTGCCGTATACAACACGCTTAGTAAAAAAGGAGATTATGTCATAATGGACGGGCTTGCACATTATTCGAGCAAAGTTGCAGTTGAGCGAGCGGGGGCGGACGTTCGAACTACGGAAAAAACAAGCTCGCCTGAATATGAAATTCTTCCGGAACACTACATTGATGCAATCGATTCGGGGATTAAAGAATTCGGAAAAAAACCTGTTGCCGTACAATTGACTTATCCTGACGGAAATTACGGAAATTTGGCCGATGTCAAAAAAATATCAAAAATAGTAAAAGAATATGATGTTCCGTTCGTATTGAATTGTGCTTATTCGGTCGGTCGTATGCCCATAAATTGTAAAAGTGCAGGAGCCGACATAATAGTCGGAAGCGGCCACAAATCTATGGCTTCATGCGGACCTGTTGGCGTTTTGGGAGTAAACGACGAATATGCCGATAAAATATTCAGAAAATCAAGTCACAATAAAGTAAAAGAAATTGAGCTTTTAGGCTGTACATCAAGAGGCGCTCCGATTATGACTATGATTGCATCGTTTCCCGAAGTATTGAGAAGAACTCAACCGGAAAATTGGGATTTGGAAGTTAAAAAAGCACAAAAATTTATAAAAAGGCTGACTGATACCGGGAAATTTGACATATACGGACAAAAACCGCATAAACACGATTTGATGTTTATGAAATCGGAAGGATTTGCCAATATATCGGAACGAGCAAAAGGCGGACGCTACTTTTTATATAAAGAATTGAAAGAAAGAAATATATACGGAATCAAAACCGGCCTTACACGAAACTTTAAAATCAGTACATACGGCCTTACAAACGAAGAAGTCGATTATGTTGCGGAATCGTTTGAAGATATATTGAAAAAATACGACGAAATCTGAAATTAAGTTGTCCGATTCGCCAAATCTTTTAAAATTGTTACATTGATTTTACCCACGCGTGTTAACGGCATTTTATCTAAAAACACTATTTTTTTGGGATGGGAGTGGGGGAGAAGATTTTCCTTGATTTCTTTTTTAATCTTTTTTTCCATATTGATTTTGTCTTTCGGGTTATAAAGCATTATAAACGTAATTGGCGCCTGACCTCTTCCCAGAACGTCTTTTCCGACTGTTTTTACACTAATTATACCGTCCATTTTATCGATTAGTGCGTCAATGTCGGCCGGATAAATGTGTTGTCCGTCATATTTTAACATATTGTTTATTCTGTCGACCATATAAACATAACCTTCTTCATCGATATAGCCGACATCGTTTGTATGCAACCAAAGTTTTCCGTCGCTATGGCGTTTTATAATATCGTTTGTACGTTTTTCGTCATTAAAATAACCCGACATGAGGTTGCGACCGTAAAAACAAATTTCACCTATTTCGTTATAATTTAATTCAATATCTGAACTTTCTCCCGTTTCTTCATCGATTTTAAAAATTCCGACTACTACGCCGGGAAACGGAATTCCCAATGCGTCTTCTTTATCTGCGCCGGAATTATGACCAACGGCGGCGGTACTTAATTCAGTCATTCCGTAATTAATTACCAATTTGGCAGGACAGTTGTGCTCTTTTAAAAATTGATATATTTTGCACTTTCTGTCTTTTGATAAATAATCGCCGCCTACAATAATTCGATTTAAACCTGTCAAATCCAAATCTTTCATATCGGGGGATAAAATTAAGTTTTCCAACATAATTGGCAGACAACTGATAGAAACCGGTTTATACTTTTTAACATAATCCGGAAATTTTTCAGGAGAAATATCGTCAACACAAACAACTGCTGAGCCAAATATCAAAGCAATGTGTAAAGCATGAAGACCGCTTGCCGAATAAACCGGAAAACCTGTAATATAAGTTACATCGGTTGACGAATTCTTTTTAAGCCGGGTTTCAAATTTTTTAAAATAATAATCGGGCAAAGTATTAAGACCCAAATTTGTAAGCATACAGCTTTTCGGGCTTCCCGTTGTACCGCCCGTATGCTGTATCATGGCAACTTTATCGGCGTAATAAGGATAAGATTTTAAATATTCAAGTTCACAATCTGTTTTTTCTGCTTTCTCTTTTGTTTTTGCTTTTTCATTTGTTTTTATAATATTTTCCAAAAACGTATTATATGAAATAACATTCGGATAAACACAATTATTTTCATTTAAACGCAAATTTTCGTGCCACGGGCCGGGGAGAATTATGATTTTATTTACAGATTGAACAACTTCACTTGCTATTTCTGATATTTTTTCCCAATATATTTCCTGAACAATTAAAACTTTTGAGTTTAACCGGTTTAAAATATCTTTTATATATGAATTTGGTGTTCTCGGATCTATTGTTGCAAATGCGGCGCCCGTTTTGTTGCTTGCATAATAAAAAGCTAAATATTTTTCAGAAGATTCCGCTAAAATTGAAACTACATCATCCGAATTAACATTCAAATTTGTTAAACCCGTTTGATAGCAGCAAATAAGCTTAAAAAATTCGCCGAAAGTAAAAGATTTATCTTCTGAATATATACAAATTTTATCCAAATTATATTGATTTTCTTTTATCAAATATTCGTATTGAGTAAAATTACTTGGTTCTAAATTACTAATTTCTTTTTGATAAAAATTTAACCATACACGCTCTTCGGAAGGTGTTTTCCGTATCACATCTATGCCTCTTTATATTTTTATATTTTATTTTTTTATATTTTTTACCGGATTTAAATTAAATTATTTTAATATGACACATTTTCATTGCACTTAATGCATTTTCGTGTGATTTGGGTGTTACTCCTGCGCATGCATTTGAGCGAACCCAGATTTCAGTATTCGGAAAATATGTCTTTAAAGTAAGTGCGTTGCTTATGACACAAATATCGGTGCAGAGGCCTATAATACCGATAGAATCCACTTTTTCCTGATTTTTTAAGTAATCTACAAGGCTTTCACAACCGAACGTTTCCTTTAAAAAACCGATTGCTCCAACTGAATCAAGTGCTTCCTTTACCTTTTCTTGAATTGCCCAACCTTTTGTGTTTTGAATACAATGTCTGACAGGCAAAAAATTCCCTTCAACTGTATTTTCGTAGTTGTCATCGTGAGTGTCACAAGTAAATAAAACTTGACCGGTAAAATTTGTAATTTCAGAAACAACATTGTCAATTATATTGACAGCTTCTTCAGTTCCCAAAGAGCCGTCAACAAAATCGTTTTGCATATCAACAACAACTAAGTAATCCAACGAATTCACCTCTATTGATCTATAATAACTTTTTATCACTTTAAAAATTTTATCACTTTTTATTTTATTACTTTTTATTTTTTATACCTTTTTATTTTTATATTTTTTATACTTTTTTATATTTTTCAAATTAATCTGTTATTGCATCTCTTATTTTTCCCAGAATACCTTTAGGATTTTTTTTAATAACTTTTTTGTACAGATGTGATTGGAATCCGTGGTATTTGCAAAATCCTTCTGCGTCTTTTTGATTTATTGTTTGGCTGTCGAATGAAACCAATTCTTCGGAATAAAGAGCGTAAGGAGAAGATCTGGCAAGAATTGTACACGATCCTTTGTAAAGTTTTACTTTAACTACACCTTCGACTCTTTCTTGTGTTTTGTTTATAAATGCATTTAAGTCTTCAAAAAGCGGTTCGTCGACTAATCCTTGATATGCCAAATCGGACCATTCCAGTTCTACCAATTGTTTAAATTTGAGTTCCAAACGTGTTAAAACGAGTTGTTCCAAATCTTTGTGCGCTTTTAAAATTACCGTTGCTGCCGGATGTTCGTAATTTTCACGGACTTTAAGACCCAAAACGCGATCTTCTACCAAATCGGAGCGACCAACACCGTTTCGGCCGGCAATATCATTAAGTTCCAAAATCAAATCCAATCCGGGCATTTTTTCGCCGTTTAAAGATACTGGAACCCCGTTTTTAAATCCGATATCGATAAACGTTGCAACATCCGGTGCGTTTTCAGGAGATTTCGTCCACTCGTAGATTTCTTCAGGGGGAACGAAAAACGGATCTTCAAGTTTTCCGCCTTCGATACTTCGGCTCCACAGATTTTCATCAACGCTCCAAGGTTTTTCTTTCGTTGCGGTAACAGGAATTCCGTGCTCTTTTGCATATTCGATTTCCCACTCACGAGTCAAATTCAAATCTCTCATAGGAGCAATAACATCGCAACCAGTTGATCTAAAAACTGTTTCAAATCTCAGCTGGTCGTTTCCTTTGCCCGTGCAGCCGTGTGCAAAAACTTTGGCACCTTCCTTTTCCGCAATTTCAACTACTTTTTTGGCAATAAGCGGTCTTGCAATGGAAGTACCCATAACATACCCTTCATAATTGCCGTTCGCTTTTATAAGAGGGAAAATATAGTCTTTTACGAATTCTTCCTTTGCATCTACCGTAAAGTGTCTATCGCTAATGAGTTTCGCTTTTCTCTCGGCTTCATCAATTTCATGGGCCGGTTGCCCAACATCTACTGAAACAGTTATTACCTCATCAAAACCGTAACGCTCTTTTAACAAAGGGATACAAACAGATGTGTCCAAACCGCCTGAATAGGAAAGAATTGCTTTTTTTGTCATTATAAGACTACTCCGCTTGGGGATTTTATAAATATAGAAATTTAAATAAATGAAATTAAATTATTATAAAACATGTTAATAAGTAAACATGTTAATAATGTTTAAACAACGAGATAATATTAAAAGATATTGAAATGATTGAAATGATTGAAATGATTGAAAATTTTATTTATTATTCGAATCGGCTACTATTTTTTTTATAACATTTAACGGGGCGTCCGTTTTAAAAGAAGTTCCGGAAAAATGAGTAAGCGATGCCGAGTAGCCTTCAGCTTTTATCTTTTCTAAAAAAGATTGCATAGGAATTGCGGACACACCGAATTCTTTACAAAGTTTGTGTTGGTCATAAAAAAACGGGATATCGAGTTCTTCAATACATTTATTTAAAAGTTTTTCAACGTCTTTTGATCGATTCAAATTAAAATCCGGAATTTTTGAAACTGCTTTTTTGCAAAAGTGGACATCTTTTAAAGGACCGAGCCAAAGAGGACCGGAAAGCTTGACAGAAACGTTTGAACAGTTCGGGCACTCCTCTTTTACAAAAGGTAAAAGACCCGGATACGTTTTATGAAAACCGCATTTTGGGCACGACAACCAAAATCCGAGTTCGCTTAACGTTTTATCGGCATTTTCAACTCCTCTTAAAACTTGCAAATAACATCTTACGTAATGGCGTGTTGCGTGAGCTAAAACAACTTTCATTCCTTTGTCGATTTTAGCCATTTCGCGCGCAATTGATCCGAGCAATATTCTGACACCGGTTTCGCCGTGGCATTCGTTATTTACCGGAACAGCCGAATATTTTCGGATTCCCGACTTCAAATGCGCACCGCATAAAGGGGCCGTATCCGTTGCCGTAATTCCTAAAAAAAATGAAGCCGACTTTGAAGCTGACGCTAAAAAAGCGGCGGGACTGCCAAACGGATCAATATCGACAAAAGCGGCGTAGCGGCTGTTTAATAAAACATTTGCATCGCATTTTAAAGCTGTTGCATTTAAACTTAAACTTTGGCCGATTTGACCGTTTTGACCAATTTGGCTGTTTTGGCTTTGGTTTTGATTGTGAACGATATTTTTTTGAATAAGTTCGTAAGCCTCAGGCTTCCAATCGTTTAAAATCACAGAAATTCCGACATCTTTTGCAACTCTCAAACCGCGAATTCCGGTTGCCGAAAATGCGTCGATGTATTCAATTGTGTTTTTATCAAAACCTTTTTCAGAAACGAGATAATCGGTTGCAATAGATGTCATAAGAACATTTATATCACGATTCAACTCCATTTCGGGATTATAAAAAACTGTTTCCGAAGATGAAACAACGTTTCGTTTAAGCTCTTCCGATTCCGAAGGAATTAAAATTTCAACCGAACCTTCTTTAATAATGCGATACATTTCAAACTGATATAATGTGATTTTAAATAATTAATCATTTTTATTATTTTTATTGTTTTTATTTTTATTGTTTTTTATATTTATTGTTTTTATTTTTATTGTTTTCTTATTAAAAATTAGCTGTTGAGTTTTTGGACATTCAACGTCGGTCATTGATTTGCGGCGCCTGCATGCCGTGATAGCTTGAAGGCATATGGCTCGGGTCAATGTTTGACGGTATTTCCGATCTTACTCTTGATCTTAAAACATCGTCGATTCTCAAAATCATGACTGCCGCTTCTGTTGCCGCTTTTATCATATTTTGTTTAACGCGTGTCGGGTCAACTACACCCAGTTCGAACATGTCCGCAACTTCTCCGGTATAAACATCAATTCCGAGATTTTTATTTTCATTTTGCATTGAGCGCAAGCGGATTAATGTGTCGATTGGGTCAAGGCCGCCGTTTATGGCAAGTCTTTTGGGCAAATATTCGAGTGCTTCCGCATACGCTTCAATTACCTTTTGTTCATATCCGGGAACTGTTTTTGCGTATTTGAAAAGCTCGATTGAAATTCCCATTTCAGATGCGCCGCCGCCCGGAACTACACTTCCGTCTTCAAAAGCGGAACGGATTGCACCTAAGGCATCATCGATTGCCTGTCCTACGTTGTCGGCCATTTGGAGAGTTTCGCCGCATGCGATAACTGTTACAATTTTTGAACCCTTACAACCGCGTAAATAAGTCTTTCCACCTTCGTTTTTATAATCGGTTTCCAACAAATCGGCATAGCCTAAGTCGTCTGCAGTTAATTCGCGTGGGCTTCTAACGATTCTTCCGCCCGTTGCATATGAAATATTTTCAATATCTTTGTCTTCTACAGGAAGTGCTACGAAAACGCCGTGTTTATTGAAATAATCGGTCAATTCCGCTGAAATTCCTTTTGTGGAGAATAAAACGTTTGCACCTGTTGAAATAATCGATTGCGCGAGTTCTTTTACTTTCGATTCCTGATTTCTTATAATTGTATCTCGTTCTTCAAGCGAACTTACATACATTTTTGAATCCACTTTTGTCTTTTCTGTAAGAGTAGAGTCCAAGAGTGCGATTTTTGCATTTTTTATTTGCTTGGGTACAAATTTGGTTAGCGATTTTGTAACAAATGCGAGCCCGTCTACAACTTCCGTTTCCGATACGGGTTTTTGGACGTCGGCAAGCATAACGACATCGGTTCTTATATTACAAAGACCGTCTTTTTCGATTGCAAGAACGGCTTCAGTACAAACGTCGGCCAAATGTTCTTTATGATCTTCGGGCGCTTTGCCGGTAATTGATGTAATGGCAACGTTTTTCAAAATATTGTAAGTTTCGGAATCATATGGCGAAAGCTTGAATTGATACTCGTCTAAAACTTCAAGCGCTTTATCGTGAGCCATTTCATATCCTTTTATGATGACTGCCGGATAAAATCCTTTTTTGACAAGCTTTTCTGCCTTGTCTAGAAGAGATGCCGTAAATACAACGGAACTCGTTGTTCCATCGCCTGCCGTGCTTTCAAGAGAAGTTGCAACACCTACAACCGCTTTTGCAGAAGGGTGTTCGATTCCGATATCTTTTAAAATAGTTGCACCGTCATTCGTAGTCGATACGACTCCAATTTGGTTAATCAACATTTTATCCATACCTTTCGGACCAAGAGTTGACTCAACTAAACTTGAAACTGCCTTTGCCGCCGAAATATTCATAAAAAGAGCCTCGTGTCCTCTTGTTTGCTCTTTTCCGGGATCTAATACAAAAATGGGTCCGGTTCCTGACATGTTAATATAAATCTCCTAAAATTAAATTCAAAATTCAAAAATAAACTGAATTCATGTTATTTTCAAATATCCAAAAATATTCGAAAATATACGTAAATATCCAAAAATATTCATCTTTACTTAAGTATTCACAATTGTTTATTTTTGTAAGAAAAACATTCTTTAATTGTCTGATATTCTATAAAAAGGTTTCCACCAAAAGGAGAATAAAAAAGCAACTGAAAAAGCTTAAAAATTGTCGTGACGCAAAAAGAAACGAAAACCGGTTTTTTCAAATAGAAAAAACGGAGCATCCGTTTTTTCTTATTTGAAAAAAACGAGGCTGCTTTTAAAATCTTAAAATGAATAAACGTGGCTGCCGTTAAAATCTTAAAAAGGATAAAACGGATGTGCCGTTTCTCTTAAAAATGAATAAACTAGGCAGCTGTTTAAATCTTAAAATGAATAAAACGGCCAAACGTTAAAATTCAAAAAAGCGCCGTGCCGCAAAAAAAAGGATGCGCATTTTTTTCCAAAAAATGAAAAACCGGTGTGGCCGGTTTTTCATAAAAAAGAATAAAACGAAAAAACAGAAATGGGCCAAAAACGCTGAAACCTTAAAGGAAAAAAATAAAACGAAAAAACAAAACTAGGCCACTGACACTGAAACCTTAAAGGAAAAGAATAAAACGAAAAAACAAAACTGGGCCACCGATACTGAAACCTTAAAGGAAAAGAATAAAACGAAAAGCAGGTTAAAAACCTAAAAAGAATAAAACGGCGCCCCGTTTTTTTCTTGAAAATTAAAAAAAACGAATAACAAAAATTCCGAAAAAGCGCCGCACGCAAATAAGAAAAACGAAACGCAGGCTATTTTATAATAAATGAAAAACGATATCGGGTTTTTAAAAAAAAAAAGTGTAAAAAAAAGTGTAAAAAAAAGTGTAAAAAAAGTACGATTATTTATAATCGTACTTTTTTTGAATTTATTATTTCATTATTTATTATTTTTTCTAAAATATTTATGCTTCATCTTTAGAGCTGTCAATTACTTGAACGACCGGATTGTTGAAATCTTCTTTTCCGGTAATGAATATTGTTTTCCAGTAATTGAACGGTTTTGGTGCAAACTGCAATATAAGTGCGTGACAAATCAATTCAAATATGAAGAAATATGTCAATGCCAAGTGGACCCATCTTATGAATGACAATGAAGACAAATTCAGGAACGGGGCAAACCATCCGAATATAGTTGTAATCCATTGAGCAATCGGAAGTCCGAAGATTGACCAGTTTACATCATACAAAACAATTCCTGTTAAGAATATAAGGAAAATCGAAATTCCTTCAAGTACGATAAATATTTTGAATAACGGGTGAAGTCTTGTGATATAATGACCTTTCCCTTTATCGTATATCGTAAATTTGGGGTATTCGCCTTTTCCGAAGAAATTCTTTATTGCTTGTGAAAGGTGTTTTGCATCTCTTGAATTGAATATGTAGTTGTTGTAAAAGTGTGTGATAATACCTTTTACACCGCCTTCCGCATAACCTTGGACTATAATTCCGTAAGGCACAAGGAACCAGTTAGTTAAAATTAAAACCGGTACCGAAACCATATGCAAAGTCCTTGCGTTGTGCATGGACATTATATCCCAGCGGAAATATATTACAAGACCAGTAAAAATTAAAACAAGCATTGCAATTGCGTGGAAGGTGTGCGTCCACCTTCCAATCCAATCGTAACGCATTACATTTTCTGTCAATTGCATTCCTCCTTTAAATATTAAGGATTTCAAATTTAAAGTAATCTGTATTCACGCGGTGCATTTTTACCGGTTATGTCAACAGTGTGAATAGCACAGGCAACACACGGATCGTAAGATCTTCCGACGTGCATAATTGAAATCGGGTTTGTATTGTCGGCACCCAAAACGTTGTCAATTCCGGAAATTGCATTTCCTACAAGACCTTGTTCTGCAGGACCCGGAATTCCGTTTTCATCTCTCGGACTCAAGTTCCAGGTAGTTGGAACAATTGCCTGATAGTTGGAAACTTTACCTTTGGAGTCTGTAGTAATCCAGTGTCCCAAAGCACCTCTCGGAGCTTCCCAAAGACCGATTGCTTGTGCGTCTTTAGCCGCATTGAAATCAATGCTTGTTGCAAACGGTTTTTCAGGATCGATATCAAAGAGCCATTCCGGAAGCATATAAGCAAGTCTTGCCACTTCTTGCATTCTTCCAAGAACACGCATGTATACACTTGCGGGAGACATGCCATAAGTTTGGAATGTTTTAGCCAATCCCATGATAAGCGGATCTTGTGCTGCAAGCATTCTTGCAAGCGGTCCTACTTCTGCAGGAATTCCGTTATATCTCGGAGCTTTCATCCAGCTGTATTTTGATGTAACGTCACCTTCGAAATTAATAAGGTTGTGGTCCGCAACCGGAACTGTTGTTCCGTTGTACGGGTGGCGTGATTGGACATCGTCGGTATAGAATGCACATGCAATACTTTCCGTGATTTTTGAAGAGTCGAAAGGCTCTCTTGAGAGATCTCCTTTTGTAATTGCCGATGTAACAAATCTTTCCCAGTCGGCACTCTCAGGCGTGTAACCGTCTTGACCTCTCTTGTAGTAAGCACCGTAAGACAAGAATTGAATCTTTGACGGATCATTATAATTTCCTAATTTGTCGAGTCTTAAGCTGACAGGAAGACCGAGTAATCTTTCACCTACAAGTTCGGAACCAAATGTTGCAAAGAATTCTACATCTTTGAATCCGTTTTCTTTTGTAAATTTACCGTCTGCTTTACTGATAAGACCGGACAAGTGTTCAACTACGAAATTGACTGCCGCATCGGGCGATTTTGCTTTCATTGTGTTTTCAATCCAGACATCGAGATCGACACCGAGTACGTGGTCTTTAACGAAGTCCAAGATTTTCAAATATGTTGCTGCAGCTTTTGTAATTTCTCCGAGTCCGGGGTTACATGTAACTCCTCCTGGGTACAAAATTGCAACGTGAGGCATTTTTCCTGCAAACGGTGCAAGTGCTTCTTGGCATCTTCTTTTAGCCGTAAGCGCATTCATGTAACTTACACCGGGCGGAATTGCTTTTCCGTCCATTTTGTAAGAAAGCGGTGTGAAACGACCGACCATTTCTGACCAGACGTTTTTGCCTACTTCGCCTAATCCCATTTCGGGGGCTGTTAAAACATCTCTGTAACGCGGGTTGGATAAATCCGGACCCCATAAGACATAAATGTGTGTCGCGTGACTTGCAACCATGTTGGCGGCCTGAATAAAGTTTCTGACTGCCAATGCGTTTTGCGGTACACTTTCCGCAACTCCGTAGAGATGGTCGAGTGCATTTACTGATGTAAGACCGTGAGAAATAGGACAAACACCGCAAATTCTTTGTACAAATAATGCGGAGTCACGAGGATCTTTTCCTTGAAGCATACGTTCAAATCCTCTGAACAATAATCCTCCGCTTTGTGCGTATTGAATAGTTCCATTAGAGTCAACTTCCGCTGTAATACGGGTATGACCTTCAATTCTTGTTAACGGATCAACTGTAACTTTAACCATTTAAATCACTCCTTTTTCATTCTTCGAACTGCATGCACACCAGCTGCAACAACTGCAACACCGATTGCAAATAATGCAACATGACCGATGTTTGCACCGAAAAGAATTTCCGTTTTTTCCGATTCTTCAAAGAACGGCATAGATGCGTTCGGGAAAGTCGGTTCTACACATGCAAGACACGGACCGCCTGCTTGCATACAAAGGCTTAATCCGTTATTCCATTTTCTCAATGCACAATCCGAGTGAGCGTACGGTGCTTTACAACCGAGTTTCCAGAGACATCCGCCTTGTGCGATTTCTTTGTCCAAGATACCTCTGTCATAATATCCGCGGCGCGGACAGTTGTCGTGAATTGTGGATTCCGGCGGATAGAACGGTTTCGGTCTTCCGTATTGATCCAATGCGGCACCTATGTTATTCAAGTCGAGCTTTCCGAGAATTAATGCGGCAACTGTTAAGAAGAACCAGTCCGGGTGTGCGGGACAGCCGGGTATGTTAATACACGGTTTGTCGATTCCGAGAATCTTGAGAATTCCTCCCGGTGTTGTTTCAGTAAAGCTCATTCCTTGGAAATCACAATATTCTTTTGTGTCACAGTTGGTTGTAGTAATTCCGCCGTATGACGCACATGTTCCGATTGCAACAATTGCATCTGCTTTTCTGGCTGTTTTTTCAACTATGTCTTTAAACGGATGGCCACCGAGTATACAGGCTTTTCCGGTATTGTCGGGACCGTTTGGAATTGAACCTTCGACTACGAGGATGTATCCGCCTTCGTTTGCGAGTTCATCCAATAATATTTCACCGTTCAATTCTGAAGTGTTTACGAGTTTACCGTCAACGAAAAGTCCTTGCTGTGCAAGAATTGTTTCGTGATATTCAAGCGATATATTAAGCTTTTCGAGAGCGTCTGCAAATTCCGGGTTGTATGCGTTCAATGCAGATATTGAACAACCGGTACATTCCGCTCCGTGAAGCCATACTACTTTTGTTTTGGAAAATTCCATTGCTTTTGCAAGGGAAGTTCCATATCTAGCAACAAATCCGGATGCTCCAAGTGCAGCGACGGCTTTCATAAATGTACGTCGATCCATTTGAAGAACATCAAGATTTTGTAAATTATCAATGACATTCAATTTTTCACTTGCCATTTGAACCCCTCTATAAAAAAAACAGTAACTAACTGTAATTATATCTCTATCTATAAAACTATAAAACGATATTATATACCGTTATAACTTTCTATATTTTAGGAAACGTATATAAACATTTTGGTTACATTGTCATTAACAATTATTACCTATTATGACATTTCATGACAAAATTACAGAAACAACGAACATTTCTGCTCCTTTGTCTCGTATATTTATTAACCCCAAGTGTCATAAACTGCTACATATAACGTTTTTTTTGCATTTCATATTTTTATCCGATTTAAACCTGCTTTCGTATAAAATTTGTAAACCAATTAAACGAAAAACAGTATAATAAAAATACGAATGCTACAGGTTAAAAATACTATGTATAATATAAAGGTATTCATTGAAAAAGCAGATTTTTCGAGTTAAAAACCCGATTGTGTTACCACATAAAAAAAAAGTGTTAATATATAATGATGAAACATGATAGATAATAGTATAAAATCATGTAAAATTATACATAAATATATAAAAATTAGGAAATTAGAAATGAAAAGAATATAATAAGACATTTATACCGTAAAACGATAATATTAATAGGTATAATATCTAAAAATAGATATTAATAGATATTAATAGGCAATAAATTGATAAATAGAAACTCTTAAATATAAGGATTGCATTCTACAATTGCTTTTTAATAAAACTGCAAAATAATAAAAGAAAAAGGTTTTACAAAAATATTACATGGGCTCGTGGTCTAGCCGGTTATGACATCGCCTTTACACGGCGGGGATCCTGAGTTCGAATCTCAGCGGGCCCATTTAAAATTTACTTTTTCCATTTTTTCTTTTTTACATTTTATTTTTCCATTTTTTTCCTTTTTTACTTTACTTTTCATTGTAATTTTCTTTTTTCATTCTACTTTTTTATTTGTAAATCTCTTTTTATGAATTGCATTATAAACAAGTATTTAATAGACGTTTGACATTAATTTATTAAGACTTAAGTAATTTTAAATTTGAATGTTTAAATTGAATGTTTAAATTGAATGTTTAAATTGAATGTTTAAATTGAATGTTTAAATTGAATGTTTAAATTGAATGTTTAAATTGAATATTTATTATGTTTTAATTGAATGAGGAAATGTTTTGTCTGAAGAATCTATAAAAATATTGCACACGGCGGATACCCATTTGGGGTATAGACAGTATCAAAGTGAGGTGCGTCGCTCCGATTTTTTTGACGCTTTCAGAAAGGTCGTATGTGATGCAATTGAAATGAAAGTTGATGCCGTGGTCCATGCCGGCGATTTATTCGATTCAAGAAATCCGTCGCTTGAGGATTTATTGGGCACGATAAAAATTCTCTCGGAATTAAAAAAACATAATATTCCGTTTTTAGGAATTGTAGGAAACCACGAAAGCAAGCAAAATACACAATGGCTTGACTTGTTTTCCGGAATGAAACTTGCATTTAGACTCGGAACAAGTCCTTTTGTTTTAAATAAAAAAAATATTGAAGCTGCAATTTACGGAATTGACAATTTATCAAATGCAAGATTTTTTGCTTACGATTCGTTCGATTTGGAAGAATACGAGTCAAAATATGAAACGGTCGATACAAAAAACATATTGGTTTTGCACCAGTTGCTTGAACCGATTGTACCTGGGCAACCGCTTTCAATTAACGATTTTTTAGAAAAAGTATCAATTCCCGTTGACCTTGTTTTGTTGGGAGATTACCACATAAACGAAGTTTTAGAAATAGAAAACGAAAGCGGAAAAGATATTTGGGCAACATACTCAGGGAGTACGGAAAGGTGCAGTGCTTCCGAAGAGGCGCCGCGGTCGTATAACATAGTTGAAATAAATAAAAAAGGTATACAGATTTCAAAGCGCAACATAGAAACGAGACCGTTTATAATTATACCGATAAAATACGATGGAAAAGGAAATGAATCGTCCGATTCCGTATTGACTCATATATACGACGTTATTTCGGAATATTCCGAAAAAATTCCGAATTCGGTAACTTTTGTAGAAATAACGGGTCTTAAAAAAACATTGATTTCGTATACGGAAATTGAAGAACATATATTGAATTTGGGAGCAAATGTTGCAAGAGTAAGCGACAAAAGAGATACCTATATAAGCGATACGGAAACGGAAACAGTCCACGTGTATTTTCAGGACCCTGACGATGTTGTAAAAGAAAATATAAAAGTCATGAGCTTAACGGAAGCCGGATACATAATGGATTCCGTAATAAGAGACAGAGATATTCCGAAATCGTCTGTGGACAATATGTCGGATGAAAAACTGACGACATTTATAAAAACGATGGATTTTACAAAAAAACACAAAAGACCAGAAAAAAAAATCGAAGAACTTTTGATAAAAGACGTCGACGAATATAATGAATATAATATGAATGAAATCGTTGAAATTATGAAAAACGATACGGAAAAAAAGATTTCGGAAATTGAAACGGAAAACGTTGCGGAAACAGAGATGGAAAAGAATATTTCGGAAACGGAAATGGAAAACGTTGCGGAAGCAGAAATGGAAAACGTTGCGGAAGCAGAAATGGAAAAAAATATTACGGAAATTGAAACGAAAAAAGTTACGGAAACTGAAATGAAAAGCGTTGCGGAAATAGAAACGGGAAAAAGTGTTGCGGAAAAGAAACATGATAAGGGACGCGAAAAACCGAAACAATATACGTTAAGCGAATTGCTCGGGAATTGAAAACGGAATTTTTAATTTTGAAAAAAAAAACGAATTCTGTTTTTCGGGGGCTGTTGTTTTATGAGATTTAAACATTTGTATATAGAGAATTTCAGGAGTTATAAGGCTTCAAGTATCGATTTTTGTGACGGAGTGACTGTTATATCGGGTCCGAACGGAAGCGGAAAGTCGAGTATTCTTGAAGCGTGTTTTGTGGGGCTTTTCGGTGCCGCGGCTCTTTCGGGAACTGGACTTCAGATTGCCGATATTGTGTTTAAAGGCGAATCAAAAGCAACTATAATACTTGAATTTGACCATTTGGGAAAAGAATACAAAATTGAACAACAGTTTCGAGTTTCAAGAAGCGGAAGCGGAACTAACAGCGTATCGGTGTTGTATGAAAACGGGGAAATCGTAGCGGAGCAGACCAAAAAAACTTATGCATATATTTGCGACATTTTAAATATGGATGAACAGGCGTACAAAAATTGTGCGTATATTCGCCAGGGAGAAATAGACGATTTAATAAACGCCAAACCGAAAGAAAGACAAAAAATGATAGACGATTTGTTGAGACTCGGAAAGTTGGAAGAATACAGAGAAAGAGCGGCATTTTGCAAAACTGCGGTTTCGAGGCAGATAAGAATCGGAGAAGAGATAAGAAACGATATCGTATATAAAATTGACAGTCTTTCAGATAAAAACATACATCAGAAACTGAACGAATGCAGAGAAACTATTGAAAAAATTGACCAAATTATTTTAAAATACAATAAATTAAAAGAAGGGTTTGCGGCACAGAAAATACAAAATAACGAGAGAATAAAAACATATAGAGAAAAATTAAATGAGCTTACTAAAACACGAAATTCTATAGAGGAATTGGTTAAAAGCAGAAATGAAGAAAACTCAAATGCAATGAAGAATATGGAACTTCTCTTAAATTCCGAAAATATATATAACGAATTGAAAATAAAACAGAGAGACGGAATTGAGGAACTTCTGCAAACTCTGAAAACGAAAGAAAATGAAAAGTTCATAGAGTGGGTTGAAAGCGAAAATAAAGGTGACGAATTAAAGGAAATTCAAAATTTAAACGACTCAAGGCCCGGGCCTGAGCCCGAGACTCTTTTAAAAGCAGCACAGACGAAAGAAAAATTATACAGAGATTGGAAACAATCGGCAACTGATAAAAAAAGAGATGCTGTAAATAAACACGACTCCGTCTTTAAAGAAATCCGAAAAATGAATGAAGAAACTAAAAAGTATATTGAATCTTTGGAAGAGACAAAAAACGGAATTGTTACAATCGATAACGATATAATCGGTTTACAAAAAAAGCTTGAACAAAATATTGAGTTTGTCCAAAACAAAAGAAACGCGTATAAGGAAACTCTTCAAACTTTAATTCCGGACGCATCGTTTTCATTTTTATATGAAAGCAAACTGCCCGAGCAAACCGATGTTTCGGGATGGAGCAAATGGTATACGAGTTTTGAAGAAACGGACAAGTATGTAAACGTTTCGCTTCAGTCGGATCAAAAAGAAATTAACGAGCTTGAAGTAAAACACGCCGCTTTGAAAAGCGAACTTGATGAAAAAACAAAAGGAATTCAAGAAATTGAGAGAACGATAAAAAGTTATAAGGAAAAAGTGGAAAAGGCCTCTTTGGAAAAGCAGGTTCAAAATAACGCTATGGAAAAAATAAAGTTGAAAATTGCGGATGAAGAAATTAAAACGAATATGAAAAAAGAAAGTTTAAAAAAGATTACAAAAGAATTCGGATTTGAAGTAAACGATTCCAATTCAGCCGATTTGTTATTTACCGAGACGTATAACAAATATACGGAAAACGAAAAAGAAATTGCAACGCTTTTAAGCAAAAAAGAAAGAATATTAAAAGCAAATGAAAAATATAAAGAGTTAACAGATGCCGGAAAGTGTCCGACTTGCGGGCAAACCGTTGACAAAACTCATTTAAAGAATTGTTTCGATGAAGAAAAACAAGAGGAGGAAGAACTTGAAAAGCTTATAGAAAGCGCAAATTCCGAAAAAATGAAATTACTTCTGAGTATAGAAAATATAAAAAAAGTTAGAAAAATTTACGATGAAATAACGGAAATGAAATCCAAAATGATTAATATTGAAACTGAAAGGGACGGAATTAAAAAAATAATCGACAAACTTTCAAACGATATTGAAGAAAATACGGAATTGATTAATAAGTTGAATTTGACAAAAACTTCAAATGAAGTTTTAATTAAAACTGTTGTGGATTCGTTAAATAAAAAAGACAAAGAGATTCTGGGATTGAAAGATAATTACAGTAAACGATTCAAGCTTTCAAACGAAATAACAAATATTAAAAAATTAATTATAACAACGGTATCTGAAATTCTTCAATTAATTCCTCATAAAGAGAGTCTTCTTAATTTAAAGACGGAAAAGGAAGACAGAGTAAACGATTTTTTAGAAAAAATAAAAAACGAAAAAGAACTTATAAAAGAGATGGAATCGGAAAGAAATAAACTGGAAGAAGAAATAAAGCATTTTACCGAATATGAAGAAAAAATAAGCGCGTGTTACGAAATGAAAAAAAGCGTTACACGAAATGCGGAAGAAATTCACGGAAATGCTCAGAAGCTTAAGCTTTTGGAAACAGAAATAAAAGGTTTTGAAAAATCGAAAGAATTGTTTTCAAATTCGATTGAGGAAAAAGACAGGGAAATAAAAGAGAAAAGAGAAAAAGAAAAAGAACTGTTAAATACCGTAGAAGATGAAAACAAATTAAACGAATATATTCAATTTGATAAAAAGCTGACCGAAAACATTGACAAAATCGATGTTGAAATAAAAAATTTTAACGAAAAAAGGTCGGAACATCAGAAAAACGAAGGACTGCTCCAAGGAGAATTAAAACAACTTCACGAATATAAAAATGAATTAAACATAATAAACAACAAAAACGAGTACATAAAATACGTTCTCGAAGACGTGGAAGCGCTTGAAACGATGTATTTGAGAATAAGATCGGAAATGAGAGGAAAGAATATAGAAGCACTCGATCAGCTTTTAAATGAAATGTTTACGTTTATATATTCAAACAATGCGTATTCTCATATTGAATTGGACGGAGATTACAATCTTAAAGTATATGAGAAAAACGGAATATACCTTGAACCGAAACTGTTAAGCGGCGGAGAGCGGGCACTTTTCAATCTTTCGTTGAGATGCGCCATATACAGACTTCTTTCACACGGATTTGGCGAGCACACAGGGTCAAGCGGTACAAGCGGTTCATCTGTTTTGCCGCCGATGGTACTTGACGAGCCGACCGTGTTTTTAGACAGCGGCCACATAAGACAATTGATAAAATTGATTGACCTTATGAAAAATCAAGGTGTCGGCCAAATAATCGTAGTATCGCATGATGAATCGTTGATAGATTCCGCCGACAGAGTATACAGCGTATACAAAGACACATTAACAAACACGTCTTCATTTACCGAATTCGGCGAAAAAAGATGCATTGGCATTTGATTTTGCCCGGAATTTATTTGAAATGAATTTCAAATAAATTTAAAATTAATCTCAAATTTAAAATTAATAAAAAATTTAAATAGGATAAAATATTACTTAAGAAATCTGTTAGAAATTTACTTTTTAAATATACTTTTTAAAATTTACGGATTGGGAAAGTTGCATATGAGAAGAGTTGGAACGGTTGCAAGAGGAATCAGAACACCTATAATTAAAGAAGGGGACGATTTGGTAAAAATCGTTGTTGATTCTGTTTTGAAAGCTGCGGAAATTGAAAATTTTGTAATAAAAAACAGAGACATAATAGGAGTTACCGAGGCCGTTTTGGCAATTTCGGAAAAAAATTATGCAACTGTTGACCAAATAGCGTTCGACATTTCAAGAAAATTCCCTAAAGGTGTTACCGGCGTTGTTTTTCCGACTCCGGTCAGCAGAAACCGTTTCGGAAACATTTTAAAAGGAATTGCAAGAGGCTCTAAAAAAATTTATTTGCAGTTCTCTTTTCCACATGACGAAGTGGGCAATTCATTATTTGATGAAAATTTGCTTGAAAAGCACAATATATCCGTAACGGATAAAATCGACGAAAAAAAATACGTTGAGATTTTCGGATCCGAAACTCACATATTTACAGGAATTAACTATTACGAGTATTTTAAAGAGCTTGTAGAAAATGAAGGCTGCGAAATAGAATTTATATTTTCAAACGATCCGTTGGAGATATTAAATTACACGAAATGTGTGTTGGTCGCAAGTGTACATTCAAGATTTAAAATTAAAAAACTTTTTTCAGGAAAAACCGAAATTCTTTTCGGATTGGACGACATTTTAAATGAGTCCGTAAAAAACAGCGGCTATCATGAAAAGTACGGATTGCTCGGCTCAAACAAATCAACGGAAGAAAAAGTTAAGTTGTTTCCGCGCACCGGGGAGACTTTTGTAAACGCCGTTCAAAAAGAAATCTACAACAAAACGAAAAAGGAAGTTGAAGTGTTAATTTACGGCGACGGAGCATTCAGAGACCCTGTAGGACACATTTGGGAATTGGCCGATCCGGTAGTAAGCCCCGCCTATACGGCAGGCCTCATCGGAACTCCAAACGAATTAAAATTGAAA
>JGI24707J26582_10000623_pt1 | contig 27592 bp, 28 predicted proteins | sample BioPla1DNA1_FD_26582 | JGI IMG/M metagenome (IMG submission 26582)
CGGCTTACGTTAAAAAATCCCGACTGTCTGAGCGTTAGCGAGTTTCGGGATTTTAGTAAGCTGTGCGGTTTCCCGAGGCTTTTGGAATATAGGGCCTAGACCTTTGGTTACTTTGGGGCAATGCCAAAGTAACAACCCCCTTTAGGGGTTAGATTATTTAAGGCATGGTAGGGAAAGATGGCTGCTTTGAGCAGCCGTCCTTTTTAACAAGTAACATCCCCTTTTGCATGAGAGAAAGCCTACTCACTTGAGTAGGCTTTCTCATTCAGGAAATTGTCTAATAGGTCAAATCTGCGCTCGCTTTGATAACCGATGTAGGACTTGTTATTGAATTGTCGATTACGGGGCTCATTTTTAAAGACAGCAATTGCTTCCAGACAATCACCGACAATTGTGTCGATAATTTTATTGGTGTGGATTTGATTCTTGATAGACGAACCTAGACGATAATGGGGGATCGTAGTCGCAACGTCAATCCTAAGCTTGTGAATACGGGCTAAGGCTAACGGAACGGGCGGAATGGCTAATTCGCGAATGGGGATGGTTTCGAGAAGACGGCGTGATACCGCATGCGGACCATGAGCGGGGGTGGCTAGACTAATTTTTTTATCCAATCCGAGTTCCTTATTAAGGTTGAGTCGCCATTGAAAGGTTGGATTATACCGCTCTATATGCCGCGGCGGTGATGGGTAACAATTAGTTAAAGCGATATCAAGATGCTTTAGCAGTATTCCGTCAACCAGTTCCATCAGGTTTTCACTGAAAGTGCCCACCATGTCGCCGTCTACAAAGGCAATAACATCGCTGCCCAATGCTAAGGCTACTTTTGCTCCAATTGCTCTTGGAATGTCGATGCCAAGACAGTCATTAAAGTAAATTATTTGCAATTTCGGAATTCTAAGCTGCAAAACTTCCTGCATGGTGGTGTCTTTTGAACCGTTTGCTACAAGAATGATATGATCCACCGGTAAGATTGCTAAGTTCTGTAGTACAGTGACGATTCGTCCTGCTTCGTTTTTTGCGGGAACGACCACGCTTATCATGCGCCATCACCTCGTGAATGGAGTGCGGTGCATGTGACCGGTGCGGTCACAAACTTAGTACAGTATATGGCGTTCAGCCTATTTTGCTAATTGTCCCGAAAAAAAGAGCTCCGGTAGCAAAATCACCATACCCCACATATTATGAAGTAACGAGGGGGAGGGGTGAGCAGTGGCAATAACGATCGGAGATTTAGTCATTCGTAAGTCACATGGCGGCGATATAGTCTTTAAAGTTTCTGATATTCGCGAAGATGATAACGGGCAGCGGTTCTGTGTTCTGAAAGGCATGCATTTGCGCTTGATTGCCGATGCGCCTATGGGCGATCTAGAGAGAATTGATGCAGAGCATCTTCGTAATGAAATTGTCCGGATGGAGAGTGTACACAACGATAGCCTGAAAAGGGTAATGATGCGACGCAGTATTGAACGGGAAAAAGTAGAGATGGGGCGTTCGGAGGCGGCAAAAAAGTTCAGTTTTTTTGATTTACCCGGCCGAGTTCTGCATCTTGACGGTGACGAGGAGTACTTAAAGATGTGCTTGAAGACTTACAGTCAGCTTAATATGGAAGCTGTCGGCCGGTGTATAGCTGAAGATAAGCAGCACGAGCATGTGGTTGCGCTTATTGATGAATATCGTCCTGATATCTTGGTACTTACCGGACATGATGCTCTGATTGGCGGAGGCAAAAAAGATTTTCGCGATATAAACAATTACCGTAATTCTAAGCATTTTTGTGAATCTGTTAAGCGGGCTCGGGTCTTTGAGCCTTCCCGTGATGATTTGGTAATCTTCGCTGGAGCTTGCCAATCTTATTTTGAAGCAATTCTGGCAGCCGGTGCTAACTTCGCATCCTCGCCGACCCGTATCTTTATCCACGCCTATGATCCGGTGTTCATTGCCGAAAAGGTAGCATTTACACCCATCAACAAGACGGTCGACGTCAGTGATGCAATAACTGCATCGGTCACCGGTATAGAAGGAGTAGGGGGCCTCGAAACGCGCGGCAAGTTTCGGCTGGGATTGCCGAAAACTCCATATTGAGAGCCAAATGTAAAACAAATATAACAGAAAAAGAGTAAGGTGCGATTTTCGCGCCTTACTCTTTTTCTATTAGGATTTTGGCCTCGGTTTTACATACTTTTCATCTGGGAAGCTGGTTGAAAGCTGTTGTTGATTAGCCTTGCCGCCGTAGGGACCGTGATGTTTTTGGGCCACAGTACCTGAGGGCCCATGAACTGATTTCGTATTTTTATCATACATGTCGCCGCTCAATCCTAACACCTCTTTTCTGAGCTTTTAAGGCTTTTTGCTGATTTAGGACACAGTTCTGATGCAAATTCAGTAAAGGAGTCCTTGCAGCCTTTGCTTTGGCTGCAGCAAGCGCAATCTGATTTTCTAAAGTCGGCCAATAAAATCACCTCCGTTATAAAGGTAGCTTTCCCGACAAGAGTGGCTTTGATAAATGTCAAAGTGTGGAGAACAGCCGGCAAGATCAGTCGTTGATGCGTTAGTTATGTAAACATTACCAAATGTCAGAAAGAGGATTTTTGCTATTAAAAGAGAATTATTATTACGTGAAAACCACAGAGTTTTAAACTAATCTTCAAATCTGCTTTATTTACTAGAAGGAAGGAATTTAAATTGATTAAGAAAAGTAAAGTTAACAAGGTCCTTGTTTTAAGTTTTACCGTAGCTTCGCTTTTAACCACTTCTTTTGGCGGCGCTTTTGCCAACTCTGCCTTGGCTGCCGAGGTAACAACCGCTCAGCAGGAGAAGAAAGATACCAAGAAAGACATCCTTACCGGTGTAGCCGCGCTTGGCTTGCTAGCGCTGCTCAGTAACGGCGGCGGTGGCGACAGCGATGGCAATGCTGCTAAGACAACTGTGCCGTCAACTGGCGGTAAAACTACTAAGCCTTCCACTACAGTTCCAGCGGGTAATGTGGCAGCAGCTGAGGCTCGTGCCGTCCAATTATTAAATGCTGACCGTGCCAAATATGGTCTGCCGGCCCTAAAGGTTAACAGCAAACTTACTTCTCTGGCTGGAAAATATGCTCAAGACATGATTAACAGAGGGTACTTCGCTCATAACAATCCTGAAGGGCAAACTCCGTTTGATCGAATGAAGGCGGCCGGTATTAGCTATACTTATGCTGGGGAAAACTTAGCTATCAACAGCAATGTTGATGCAGCTCAAGTAGCCTTTATGAACAGTTCAGGCCATCGCGCCAATGTTTTAAGCAGCAACTTTACTGAGGTTGGTATTGGTGTGAGATATGCCCCAAGCGGCCAAGTATATGTAGTTCAAGAGTTTATTCGTCCATAGTGTACAGCCAAACAAAGCAAAAAATGAAGCCTGCTGAGCAGGCTTCATTTTTTTGCTTTGTTAGTCGCAGCGTGGGCACATGCCGCGATGACGGTGATAGTCAAATTCATGGCCGCAGCGCGGACAGACCTTTTGGAGTCGATAACAGCAGATTTTATAGAGCTTATAGGTGCACTTAAAAGTTTTTACGCATTTTTTTTCACACTTCATTTTGGGCATATTGCAGCTCATATCATGGTCTTTCATTTTTGGTTCGCACATATCATAGTCTTTGTACATTTTTGGTTTGCAGCACATGTCATAGTCCATCTTAGGCATTTTGTGCATATAATGCATTGAGGAACAGTCGCTGTCGTACATTTTGTCGTCATCACAATACTTTTCCGACCACTTAGGGTACATCACAAGAACCTCCTTGTTATATTATGTTTATTCAAAGTCCTTTGAAGACTTCTGCTATATCATATGAATGAAAAAAGTAAAATGTTATGTTTAGAAAAAATATTACAATATACGCCAAATAATTTTACCAAGCGTCACTGTTTTTGCACATAACCGGTGGCACAGGCATATATATAAATAGAACTTACGAAGGGGGGAATATGAATGACTGATAAAGAAGGTTTAAGGCCTATGGTGGATTACTGTACTCTTGGTCAGCAAGCAGGACCGCAGACTATCGTTGTTCGTCAGGTAATAGGCGAAGCCGAAAAACAGAAATCCTTGGATATTCATGTGAGGGTACCCGACCGTAAACCGGAAATTGAGCAAATTGTTGATGTTTTTGTTAAGGACGTTGAGATCAATAGCATCGATGTTATCACCAACAAGGTCATTGTTCGCGGTGATTTCGAAATTAAGGCTATTTACGTAGCCTGCCTGCCTGATCAGCCTGTTCATGCCGTTGAACTCAAGAACTTTAAATGGACAATTGATATTCCGATTCCGGGAGCCCGTAAGGGTATGGACGCTGAAGCTACTGTCGATGTTGAGTATGTTGATTACGATGTTGATAAGCACACTCGCGCTTATAAGTACAAAAATTATGAAGTCGATGACGATATGTGCGATGATGATGACGATGATGACTGCAATGACAACCACAATCATCACCACCACCATCACGACGATGATGACTGCGGTAATAACAACAATCATCATCACCACCACCATCACTGCACCCGCGACTTTGATGTAGCTGTTGTTCTCAGAGTTAACGCGAAAGTCTTAGCCGATCGTCAAGTTATGATTGGTGGACCTGTTCCTAATGGTACATTGCCAAATAACGCAAAAGGATAAGTTTGCCGCCTATCCTTGGAAAAGGGGGGAATGAAATGGGCAAGAAAGAGTCAAGACCTAGTTTAAGGGCTATAGCTAATAAACCAGGTGAGCTTTTACGTCAAGGCTTTGAAGATTGTTATTGCTTTGAACCCGGGATGGAAAAAATCCAAGTTGAACAGGTGCTTGGGGCGGAAATGGAGCAGCGGGTCGTAGAGTTTGATATGTTTGTTCCTGACAGGAAACCGCCTATTGAGCAAGTTATTGACGTTTATGTAAAAGATATATGCATCAAATCGGTTGATGTCATTCCCAATAAGGTTATTGTCAGAGGCGAACTAGAAGTTAAAGTTATGTATGTGGCCGACCTTCCTGATCAGCCTGTTCATGCTTTTGAGCGTAAAGGTGTTAGATGGACGCGTGATATTGAAATTCCAGGGGCTGTTAAAGACGATGCAGCGACAGCCGATGTTCAGATTGAATTTGTAGATTATGATTTCTGCGAGCATGATGATCCGCGCAAAGTCCATATTACAATCGTATTGAAAGTCTGGGCCCGTGTAACAAGCACTATCGAAATGGACGCTTATGTAATGGATCCGGTTGTGACGGCCGGAGCATTCGAAATGACGACAGCTGCTAATACGGTGACCTCGTCTGACGGTTTTAATGATGATAAGGTTTCTGCTTCCCAAATGGGCGGCGGCGATGTCGAAGCTTTCGGGGAGTCGAACATTCTGGTAACCGGCCCGGAGGGGATGGTTGGTTATCCAGAAACAGTTACCGGTCCGTTTGAACCGGTGGCAGGTGTTCCGACAACAGTTTCAGGCATGGCTGTAGTCAACGGTAATAGTGTTAACGTTCGTACCGGCCCTGGCACTAACTTCCCGGTAATTCAAAAAGTTAACAGAGGCGATACCCTTACGATTAAGGACGAAGCTTTCGGCTGGTATAAGGTCGTTCTTCCGGATGGAAACACAACAGGGTGGATTGCCAGCTGGTTGCTAAATACCAATGGGACTGTACCTTCGGCGCCTAAGGGTTAACAGACGAAAACACCGCTCATCCTGATGGATTGCAGCGGTGTTTTTAATTGTTCTTTTGCGCATATTTCGGCATATATTTTACCGTATGCATTATTAATATGCGGAAAAAGAGGGTGAACTAATTGCTTACGGCAGTTACATATTTGGGCTCGGTAGGACTTGGCGTAACTTCACCGCAATTATTTAAGGCTGATGATGGGTTAGTCTATGTTGTCAAACTCAAAAATAATCGCCTTGGGCTTAAGGTTTTAGTCAATGAGTTATTGGCGTGCCGATTTGCAACATTAATGGATTTGTGTTTTCCGCCGGGGGGAATAATCACAATAACTGAGGAATTGCTGACCAAGACTCGCAGGCTTAGGGCGGCCCGAGTCGAGCCCGGACTCCACTTTGCTAGCAGGTATATAAGCGGCAGCCGGTATGTAGTTAAGTCAAATTTGCATCGGGCAACTAATAAATCCCAGATGGCGGGCGTTATGCTCTTTGACCATATGTTCCACAATCTTGACCGCACATGGAATCGGCGTAATTTGATTATGCATCGCAATGAGGATAAGGCCCAAATATATGCTATCGATAATTCCCATCTATTTAAGAAAGGCCGTTGGACAGTTGCTTGGCTGGCTAAGCTTGAGCCTAAGATAATAATGAACTATCGGCGGGCGTACGGCTGGCTGCTCAAGCACTATTTAACGGCTAATGATTTTAAAGACTATATTGAAAAGGTGCGGAGCATAACTGATGAAGATATTGAGACGATTGTAAGCGAGATACCGCTGGAATGGCTGCCGGATGACAAAGAGCGGCAGGCACTTATTCACTATATTAAAGCCCGCCGCGATATGATTGATAAGATTGCCCGCCCCTTTTTGGAATTGTTAACGGATGAAGACGGGCGTCCCGATTCTGATGAGAGCAAATAACTCTTCTGCATTATGGTTATGCATGCGTATGCAGCCATTTGATACCATCTGCCCGATGAGCCAAGGTCTATTGGTGCCATGAATTCCGTAGGCATCATAGTTTAAGCCCATCCAGCGCGTACCTAGAACTCCACCCGGGTTTAATATTTTGGTGGCAATAGCGTAGTTGCCTTCCGGGGTTGGGGTAGATGGTTTGCCGATTGCGACCGGAAACTGGCGAATGGTGGTTTTGCCGTTGAACAGGGTGAGCTGACGGTTGGATTTCGTTATAAGGATGTTGGCGTTAGCCAGGGTTCCATAAACGCGATCGGTTTTCTCGATTGGTTCGATTTCAGAAACCGCGGCATCAAATAGACGACAGTAGGTAGTGTGGTCAAGAGTGGCTGTCGGCCGCAGACCTTGACGCATTTGAAATTCGGCAATAGCTTCGCGTGTATTTGAATCATATAAATTATGCTCGGCTCCTTCATAACAGCCATGTTTTTTTAGCAGACGATGGATTTCAGGCAGCAGTCTTGAATTATCAGAGGCCATACCGAGCAGGCCTAACGAATGCGGTAGGTAAATTCTCCGGATATTCATACAGTCAACCTCCTGGATAATGATTTATTGGCATAATCATTATATGTGGGTCGACTGTTTTTGTTTTTAGAGAAAAAATGTATAAATGTATGCAATAAATGGTAAAGATATTATTGAAATAATTGTGCATATTATGTTTTGTGACAGTGTTTGGAGGAAAAGCATGCAGACAAAAAAAGGAAGCCTCTTGATCATAGGCGGTAACGAGGATAAGGACGGTAAGTGTGAAATACTCAGGCGATTTGTAAAAATGGCGGGAGGAAGGGATTCGCGCCTGGCAATTATAACTACAGCTACCGAGCTGCCTCGTGAAGTAGGCGATGAGTATAAATCGCTGTTTACCCGAATTGGCTCAGAAAGTATTGCAGTTTTATATATCGATAACCGTGAAGAGGCGAATGATGCCCGAAATATAAGTGATATTGAACAGGCTACCGGTATTTTTTTTACGGGCGGAGATCAGCTAAGGCTGACGAGCATTTTAGGCGGCTCAGGTGTTGAGGCCGCTCTTAGGCATGCTCATTGTAAAGGTGCGGTAGTGGCGGGGACAAGCGCCGGGGCCTCTGTTATGAGTAATACGATGATTGTAGGGGGCGACTCAAGTGATACTCCTAAAAAATCGGCTTTAAGTATGGCTCATGGTATGGGGCTGCTGGAGGAAGCGGTTATTGACCAGCACTTTGCCCAACGGGGCCGGATAAATCGGCTGCTAGCAGCGATAGCCCAGAATCCGCACATTCTGGGCATTGGCATTGATGAAGATACTGCCTTGGCAGTTAATGCCGACAGCAAGTGCGAAGTAATCGGTTCACAAACAATCACTATTCTGGACGGAAAAAACGTAGTCCATTCAAATATATCTGAATCGAAGCGCCATGATCCCTTGGCGCTTACTAACGTTTTGCTTCATATTCTGCCGGCAGGGTACGGATTCGATATTAGACGCCGCCGGCCTTACATTATTGCCGAAAATTAATTTCCGCCAGCTAAGAAGGGGGCACACATGGAGATTTTAACAACAAGAATTTTGGAAGGGCCTAATATTTACAGTTATCGTTCGGTAATTTGGATTAAGCTTGATCTCGCTCAGTATGAAGATATACCCAGCAAGAACATTGCTGGCTTTAACGAGCGTCTGCTTGAAATGCTACCAGGGTTAGCTCAGCATCATTGTTCGCGGGGAAAACCGGGCGGGTTTGTTGAACGCTTGCTCGACGGGACTTATTTAGCCCATATTTTTGAACATACGCTATTGGAATTGCAGACATTAGCTGGTTTTGAGGTTAAGTTCGGCAAAACTCGCAGTACCGGGCTTCCCGGTATTTACGACGTCGTGGTCGGCAGCCGCGACGGCGAGGTATCAAGACTGGCGGCTAAGACGGCCCTGGAATTAATTCAGGCTGGGCTGACTCAGCAGTATTTTAATGTCGAAGAGGCTGTGGCCAAATTAATTGCGTTGGGCGAGCAGCGGCGGTTGGGTCCCAGTACTCAGGCAATTCTGACGGCTGCTCAGGCTCGGGATATTCCGGCTGTTGTGTACACTGAAGAAAATCTGCTGATGCTAGGCTATGGACATCAGCGCCAATTGGTATGGGCAACGCTTACTGGGCGGACAAGCGCAGCCGCAGTTGATTTGGCTTGTGACAAACAATTAACTAAAAGAATCCTAGATGAAAATGGTATTCTTGTTCCAAATGGCATAGTTGTTAAAAGCGCCGTCGAGGCCGTTAAGGCTTTAGACCTTATCGGACCGAAGGTGGTGGTAAAACCGCTGACTGGGAACCAGGGTAAGGGCGTTACTGTTAATATAAACAGCGCGGCAGAAGTTGAGCTTGCCTTTCAAGGTGCCAGCCAGTATGATGAGCAAGTTCTGATTGAAGAATATATTCCAGGTATGCAGTACCGTTTTTGCGTTGTAAACGGCAAAACGGTAGCAGCATCCGAACGAATTCCGGCCTATGTTATCGGTGATGGTCAGCATACTGTTGCCCAGCTTGTCGACATTGTTAATACTGATCCTGCCCGTGGTGACGGTCATAGCAAACCGCTCAGTAAAATCAAGCTGGATGCTGTGGCGATTACCGTGCTAGCCAAGCAAAATTTGACGCCGCAGTCGATACCCGACAAGACTGCTGTCGTACGCATCCGCGATAATGCCAATATAAGTACCGGCGGTACGGCAATAGATGTAACCGACATTGTTCACCCTGCTAACTGCAGGCTGGCTGAACGGGTGGCCAGATTAATTGGTTTAGACGTGGCAGGAGTCGACATTGTGGCAAAAGATATTACAATGCCGATTGGCCCTGATAACGGAGCTGTTATTGAAGTCAACGCTGCCCCGGGTATTCGCATGCATCATTATCCTTCGGCCGGGAAGCCGCGAAATGTTGCTGCGCAGATTATTGATTATCTTTTCCCTAACGGCAGTACCGGGCGGATTCCGCTTGTAGCTGTCACCGGCACGAATGGCAAGACAACGGTAACAAGGATGATTGGACATATTTGGCGGCAAGCCGGCTTTAATGTCGGTATGACAACCACCGACGGTATCTATATAAATGACGAATGCATTATGGAGGGGGATACTACCGGACCAGACAGCGCCCGCATAATACTGAGCGACCCGCGGGTGGACACCGCTGTGCTCGAAACGGCGCGTGGTGGCATTGTCCGCGGTGGACTGGCGTTTGATAAATGCGACATCGGGATTGTTACCAACATTACTGAAGACCACCTAGGCCAAGACGGCATTGAAACGCTGTCTGACTTAGCTTATATTAAATCACTTGTTATTGAAACAGTGCGTCCCGGCGGATTTGCATTATTAAATGCGGACGATCCTTATGTAAATGAAATGGCTGAACGCGTCCAGGCTGAGATTGTCTATTTTAGCGTTGAACCCTCGAATGTCATAGTGCGGCGTCATCTTGGCTGCGGCGGCAGAGCTTTCTTTGTAAAAGACGGTGTTATTTATGCGGCAAGCGGGGCATTTGCTCGGGCTATTCTGCCAGTTGAGAATATTCCGGTTACTTTAGGCGGCATTGCCCTTCATAATTTGCAGAACGCGATTATTGCCGCGGCTGCTTGTTATTGCGCTAAAGTTCCCATTAACTATATACGACAGGGTTTATCAAGCTTTGCCCAAAATCCCGGCCGCCTTAATATAATGTCTGTCGGCGATTTTAGGGTTTGCATTGATTACGGTCATAATCCAGCCGGGTATCAAGCGCTTATTAATACTGTCCGGCGGATGGGTGCTAAACGGCTGATAGGAGTTATCGCGGCCCCCGGTGATCGCCGCGATGATGTAACAGTGAATGTTGGCCGTATCGCCGGTCAAGGCTTTGATTGTATTTATATAAAAGAAGATAGCGATCTGCGCGGCCGAAAAGCTGGTGAAACGGCTGCTCTCTTGCAGCGCGGGGTATTTGAAGCCGGTTTTGCCGATGACAAGGTAGCAATAATTCTCAATGAGGCTGAGGCCGTTAAAGCGGCCTTGAAATGTGCCGAACCTGAGGATTTAATTGTTGTATTTTATGAGAAATATCAGACCGTTATTGATGCTTTGAACGAATTTTGCGAAACGCTTAAACCAGACCATGAAAGAATTGAGACTAATTATGAAGAAACAATCGTGGCCGGTGCAAAAATGATATAGAAATCTCTTGGCAAATGAAGGCAAACAGCTTTATAATAACGAATATAGTAACGAGCGAAAAATATCGCATCTATATGGCCTTGGGCCTATTATGGAGGTGTTTGCTGAATGGGAGAAGTACTAGACGATCAAGAATTGCAATTGGTTATATTCCGTTTAGCTAAAGAAGAGTACGGCTTGCCGATAACTAAGGTTCAAGAAATAAACCGCTTAGTGCCAATTACCAAATTACCACAGACACCATCGTTTATGGAGGGTGTTATTAACCTAAGAGGTCGGATTATCCCGGTCGTTGACTTAAGAAAGCGGTTTCAACTGGAAGTTACCGGCTATGATGAAGACACCCGAATTATTATCGTCGAGGTTAATGGGCAGACTGTTGGTATTATTGTTGATGCCGTAAATGAAGTTGTACGGCTTAGCGCTGACAACATTGAACCGGCTCCGCCCGCATTTGTGCTCGACGCCCGCTATATTAACGGGGTGGGCAAGCTTGAAGACAGACTGCTAATTCTGCTTGATATCGATAAAATCTTAACAACCCAGGAAGAAATTGCTCTTCGGCAAATGAATGGTTGAGTAATGTGATAACTGTAAAAGCTTATGCTAAAGTAAATCTCGCGCTTGATATTATTGGTAAGCGTCAGGACGGCTATCATGAAGTAGCCATGATTATGCAGTCAATTGATCTAGCTGATACCGTCTCATTCACTGAGCAGGACGGGGATATTACTGTTTCAGCGGATATCCCCGCCCTTGCTTGTGATGAGACAAATCTGGCTTATCGTGCGGCTGCCCTCTTAAAGCGGGAATTCAACATAAGAACAGGCGTTCATATTGAGCTCGTTAAAACTATTCCCATGGCAGCCGGTTTGGCCGGCGGCAGTGCAGATGCTGCCGCAGTTTTATCAGGACTCAATCATCTGTGGGGACTTAGGCTATCTGTCGATAAACTGGTCGAATTAGGAGCCACTTTAGGTTCTGATGTGCCGTTCTGTTTACGGGGCGGAACTATGTTGGCGACCGGTCGCGGGGAGATTTTACAGCGGTTGCCAAATTTACCTGAATGTTATATAGTGCTGGCTAAGCCTGATATAAGCGTCTCGACTGCCTGGGCTTACGGCAATTTTCGTCAAGACAAGGCCGGACAGCGCCCGGACATTGAAACCATGATTGGTTGTCTGGCAACCGGCGATTTGACGGGGATAGCGCATAGGCTTTGCAATGTGCTCGAAAGTGTTACAATAGGCGCTCACCCGGCAATTGGCGGCCTTAAACAGCTTATGCTTGACAGCGGTCTGATGGCATCCTTAATGTCGGGGAGCGGTCCGACCGTTTTTGGCCTTACCCCCGATGCTGAAACCGCGCAAGCAGCAGCCCGAAAACTTAGAAGTGCTAATAACGCTGAGATTTTTATCGCAAAAACAGTATCAAAGGTGGGTGATAATGTTGGAACGGAGATTATTGCCAATCAGGCTTGATAGCTATCAGCCGCTACGCGAAGTTGTATGTGAGGCATTGCGCGAAGCTATTATTAGCGGTGTGCTGAAACCTGGCGAAAGGCTGATGGAAATTCAGCTAGCTGAAGAACTTGGTGTCAGCCGGACTCCGGTGCGGGAAGCAATTAGAAAACTTGAACTAGAGGGTTTTGTTATTATGATTCTTGAACTAGAGGGTTTTGTTATTATGATTCCCCGGCGCGGGACATATGTCGCCGACCTATCAATAAAGGATATCAACGAAGTGTTTGAAGTCCGTACCTCCTTGGAAGTATTAGCAGCAGGACTGGCAACTGAACGTATTACCGATGATGAATTGGAAAAAATGGAGCGGCTATTAGTTCATATCGGCGAGTATATTGAAAAAGGTGATATGGATAAAATAGTTGAGGCAGACAGTCAGTTTCATGATATACTGTACCAGGCTACTCGCAATGACCGGCTGGTACAGATTATCAGCAATCTGCGGGAGCAGTTGACGCGGTTCAGGTCGATTTCTATGGCCTATCCCGGACGGCTGAAAAACACGCTTGAAGAACACAGCAGGCTGGTAGAAGCCTTGGCGGCCCGGGATCAGCAACTGGCAGAACGTCTAGCTACCGAGCATATGGAAAACACTGAGCAGACGCTGCTACTTGATTTTAATGATCGGCGCAAACTAGCGGATAATTCGAAGTAACACCATCGCTGGTTAAGCTTGTTCATATTTTAACTGGGAGGTTCCAATAATGTATGACGCCATAATACTGGCAGGCGGTGAAAATAGCAAACATTTAAGCCAATTTTCCCCTCAGCCGTATGAGGCTATGATTGAAATAGCGGGCAAACCGATGGTATCATTTGTAGCCAAAGCTTTAGCTGCCAGCCAGCATGTGGAAAAAATCTTTGTAGTAGGCCCAGTTAAAGAGCTATCGCGCTGTGACTTTCCCAGCAACACTATAATGATTGAGAGCGGCCAAACTATAATTGAGACCATTAAGTTGGGCATGAATGCCTTAGGGCATCAACGCAAGGTGCTTGTTGCCACCGCCGACATTCCCCTTTTAACAGCCGAAGCAATAAACGACTTCCTAGTGCAATGCAACAAAGTTGAAGCTGATTTATACTACCCGATTGTCAGACGGGAAGTTAATAATAAATGCTATCCCGGTAATAAGCGCACTTATGTAAGACTAAAGGAAGGCACTTATACCGGTGGCAATATATTTTTGGTAAATCCGGCAATTGTCCCGCAATGTGTGACGGTAGCGGAACGGATAATCGATAACCGCAAAAACCCGTTCAAGCTGGCCTGTATCCTGGGCTGGAAGTTTGTTATCCAGTTTGTTATAGGAACTTTGAGTCTCCCAAAAGTCGAACAGCGGGTATCAGAGCTACTTGGCATAAGGGGCGCTGTTGTTCATTCGCAGTACCCTGAGTTAGGTATTGATGTAGATAAGCCAAGTGACTTAGAACTCGTCAAGTCGACATTTTCGGCGCAGTGCTGAAGTTAATATTCTGCAAAAAAGCAGGACGCGTTATTAGGCGTCCTGCTTTGTAATTCTAGGATTATTTCACGGGAACAATAAATTTATTACGCAGGCGGCTTAAACGGCAGGAATTGTAAAGCTAAGGGAGAATGTGAATAAAAACACCTGAACGAGGCAATAATATTCGGCGTTTACCTGACAATGGGAGGCAATTTCATGAATAAAGTACGGAGAATTGAGCGGATAGCGGCTTTGACTAAGTTGCTTGTCGATGCGCCGGGGCGATTATTTCCGTTAAGCCATTTTAGTGAAATATTTGGGACCGCTAAATCGACTTTAAGTGAGGACTTGGTAACCGTTAAGCATGCGATGCAGCAGTTCGGTCTTGGAACACTTGAAACCGTCGCCGGAGCAGCAGGCGGAGTGCGGTTTGTCCCGGCTTTAAGTCAGCAGGCTATGAACGGTATATTGGCTGATTTGGCATTGCGGTTGGCGGAGCCTGAACGGATTATTCCCGGCGGTTTTTTATATATGACTGATTTATTATTTACACCGAATTTAATGGTGCCAGTCGGCGAGATATTCATGACAAAATTTGCGCATCTCTCGCCTGATTACATAATGACTGTTGAGACCAAAGGAATTCCCTTGGCCATGATGACGGCACGAGCATTTGGCCTGCCGTTGGTTATTGCTCGGCAAGGCAGCAAAGTGACTGAGGGCCCTTCAGTAAGTATTAACTATGTATCAGGTTCAACTAAGCGTATTCAGACAATGTCCTTGCCCAAGCGAGCGCTGCCGACTGGAGCTAAGGCGTTAATCATTGATGATTTTATGAAAGCGGGGGGCACAGCTCAAGGGATGGTTGATTTGGCTAATGAAGTAGGCGCCGAAGTTACGGGTATCGGTGTACTTGTAGCTACCGCTGAGCCTGCTGAAAAATTAGTCAAAGACTATCTGCCGCTGCTTATTTTATATGATGTAAATCAGCATACTAAGAAAACAGATATTAGACCAGCCTTATAAATCGTGTCTATAGTTATATCGGTCGGGAGGTTAAACGATGACTAATACTATCACTTTAACTGATATACAAGAAGCTCATTCGGCCATGCAAGGCGTTGTTCATCGCACGCCGCTTGATCGCAGTGTTACCTTTAGCGAGATGACGGGTGCGCAGGTTTTTTTAAAGCTGGAAAACCTGCAAAAAACAGGATCGTTCAAAATTCGCGGCGCCTACAATAAAATCCGGCTGTTAACTGCAGCTGAGAAAGCCAAAGGTGTTATCGCAGCCTCGGCCGGTAATCATGCCCAAGGGGTAGCATTTGCCGCAGCTCGGGCTAACACTAAAGCGACCATTGTAATGCCCGAAGTTGCTCCGCTGGCCAAAATTATGGCTACTCGGGGTTATGGCGCTGAAGTTGTTTTAAGTGGTACGGTATATGATGATGCCTATGCAAAGGCCTTGGAAATTCAAAAAGCCAGTGGGCAAACCTTTATGCACGCTTTTAATGACTGGGGCGTTATCGCCGGTCAGGGTACGGTAGGACTTGAAATACTGGAAGACCTGCCGGATGTTTCAGCAATTGTCGTTCCAATTGGTGGGGGCGGGCTGATTGCGGGGATTGCCGCGGCCGTAAAGGAAAAAGCACCGCATGTTAAAGTTTACGGCGTTCAGGCCCAAGGCGCCCCGGCAATGTATATTTCGAAAAAAGAGCATACCATCCGTACTACGCCGGATGCTGTTACTATGGCTGACGGCATTGCGGTAAAAGTGCCGGGCGATTTGACCTTTTCAATAATTGATAAATATGTCGATGACATCGTTGTCGTTGATGACGAATTAATCGCCAGCACTATTCTAATGCTGCTTGAACGGGCTAAGATGATGGTTGAAGGGGCGGGCGCAGTAAGCTTAGCCGCTGTCTTAAATAATAAGCTTCCGCTTAAGAACAAGGTTGCCAGTGTTATTTCGGGGGGGAATATCGACGTAAATTTCATTGCGCGGATTATCGAACGCGGTCTTGTCAAGGCCGGACGGCGGATTAAAATCTCAGCGCTTATTATGGACCGGCCGGGCGTGCTTCAGCATTTGTTAACAGTGGTTGCCAAGCAGCGCGCTAATGTTATTAATGTTTACCATGACCGGGTCGAACGCAATGTACCAATTGGCCAGGCGGTAGTCGAAATAAGCTTAGAAACGCGCGACGCGCTGCATACTGAACAGATACTTTCAAGTTTACGCCAAGAAGGTTTTAATGCGGAAGTTATATAAGGCGTCCTTGAGAGGACGCTTTTTTAGCAATTACTAATTCTAAATACTTGCAGGAATTTATCTAATAATGTCGAAAATCCTAATGTTTGTTCGTGTCTTATCCTAATGTGTAAGCAAGAATGGGGGAACGGTGATGTCAGATTTGCTGGCAGTAATTCTGGCGGCGGGTAAGGGTACTCGCATGAAGTCAGCTTTACCCAAAGTGCTCCACCAAGTTGGCGGTAAAGCTATGGTTGAGCATGTGCTGGATGCAGCAAATAGCGCTGGTTCATCCAGGAATATAGTTATTATTGGCTTCGGCGCTGAAAAAGTTCAGGAGAAATTGGGCGAACGGGCTGAATTTGTCGTTCAGGCTGAACAGCTTGGCACTGGCCACGCAGTGCAGCAGACAGCTGAGCTCCTTGCTGAATACAACGGAACAGTTATGGTGCTGTGCGGTGATACACCATTGTTAGAAGGCAAGATGCTGGCCAAGCTATATGCCGAGCATAAAGCCAAGGCCGCAGCAGCTACTGTATTGACGGCCATAATGCCTGATCCTGCTGGGTATGGCCGGGTTATCCGCGATCAAAGCGGACAGGTTGTCAAGATTGTTGAGCAAAAAGACGCATCACCGGCTGAACTTGCTGTAAATGAAGTAAATACCGGCATCTATTGTTTCGAGCGGGCAGCGTTGTTTGATGCTCTCGCCGGAATAAACTGTGCAAACAATCAGGGCGAGTATTATCTGACCGATGTTATCGGCATTCTGGCAGGTCAGAAGGCAACAGTGTGGGCGGTCGCTGCCGCAGAGTATGAACAAACGCTGGGAATAAACTCACGGGTGCAGCTTGCGCAGGCTGAAAGAATTATCCGGAACAGGAAACTTCAGCAGCTCATGGAGAATGGTGTTACAATTATGGACCCTGCTTCTACGTTTGTTGATAACGACGTAATAATTGGTAGCGATACCGTTATTTACCCGTTCACATGGCTTGAAGGCAATACGACAATTGGTAGCAATTGTGAAATCGGACCTAACACCCGTTTGCAGAATACCAAAGTTGGCGATAATGTTGTCCTTAATATTACATATGCTCACGATTGCCAAGTCAGTGATAATGCAACCGTCGGCCCCTATGTTCATTTACGTCCCAATACGGTGCTGTCTCAGGGGGTAAAGGTCGGCAACTTTGTCGAAGTCAAGAATTCCACTGTGGGTAAAAACAGCAAAATTCCGCATCTCAGCTATATTGGTGATACCGATATGGGCGAGCGTGTAAATATTGGTTCGGGGACAATAACAGTTAATTACGACGGCAAACATAAGCATCGGACTGTTATTGAAGATGAGACATTTATCGGCTGTAATACTAACTTAGTTGCGCCGGTAAGAGTAGGCAGCGGCGCCTATGTGGCTGCCGGTTCGACGATTACTAAGGATGTGCCGGCCGATGCGCTGGGGGTTGCCCGGGCCCGGCAGAACAACATTGATGGCTGGGCGAAAAAACGCAAAGCGTAACCATTGCCAAACAGAAAAATTCTGTAATAACAATGACGCGGAGGTATATTTAATGATTTTAGAAGACAGTAAGAAGTTGCGTATCTTTACCGGTAACTCTAATCCTGCACTTGCTCATGAGATTGCCGAGTATTTAGGAGTAAAGGTAGGCAACGCTTTTGTCGGACACTTTAATAATGGTGAAACACAGGTCATCATTGATGAAAGTGTTCGCGGTAAGGAAGTTTTTATTATTCAATCAACATCACAGCCTGTTAACGACAGTGTTATGGAGCTGCTCGTTATGGTTGATGCCGTGAAGCGGGCATCGGCCAACCATATCACGGCTGTAATTCCGTATTACGCTTACGCCCGGCAAGACCGCAAAACCCGCGGCCGTGAGCCGATTTCAGCAAAGCTGATGGCCAACCTATTAACTACTGCCGGTGTTACCCGTGTGGTAACGATGGACTTGCATGCCGGACAAATTCAAGGTTTCTTTGATATTCCAGTAGATCATTTGCCTGGCGTACCTATTCTGGCTGATTATATAGCATCGAAAAAGCTGGATGATTTGATTGTAGTTTCGCCTGATTTAGGCGGCGTTACCAGAGCGCGGCAATTGGCCGACCGCCTGCAAGCGCCAATCGCTATTATCGAAAAACGGCGGCCGATGCCCGGCGTTGCCGAAGTAATGAACCTAATCGGCAGCGTTGAAGGCAAAACTGCCGTGATTATAGACGATATTGTTGACACAGCCGGCTCTCTTACCGAAGGAGCGCGGGCTCTCGAACGCCTTGGGGCCAAAGAAGTGTATGCTTGCTGTACGCATCCCGTACTTAGCAACCCGGCGGTCGAACGCATTAACAACTCAAACATTAAAGAGCTAATTGTTACTAACACAATTCCGCTGCCGCCGGAAAAGCAAAGCCCGAAAATCAAGGTGTTATCAGTTGCACCATTATTAGGTGAAGCCATTGTTCGAATTTTCGGCGAGCTGTCGATCAGCAAATTGTTCGACCAATAGGCACTAACGATAAGTATTAAGTAAGATAAACGAGATTGCCACGTCCCTTCAGTCGCGCAATGACAAGCTAAATGTCAGCGCGAGCCGAGCGTGGCGATCTCGTTTTTTGTCTATTCCCTATTACGGGGACAGTTAAACTACACAAACAAAGGTGCGAAGCTTCAGAAGACGACTGCTGCCAACTCCTATTTAAGTGAAGTGGCTAAAGAATACCGCCTTGTGGTATAATTCCATTGAGGCGGTGAGGGTATGGTTCAAATAGTGATTGAAAACGCAAATGAGCAGGATGTGCCGGCAATTGCCGCCCTGTTTACTGAGAGTTTTAAGGAAAGCGTCCTTCATCATTGCGGACGTTTGCCCAAACCGTTGGCTATGCAGGACGTCTTTTCGCTTGTTTACCAAGCTGAGCCTGCTGCGGCATTTGTAGCTCGCTCGGGCAGCGAGGTAATCGGCTATTGTTTTGCGCCGGTTAATTTGTCTGCTCTATGGATGCGTGCCATAACCGGCGGTCATATTATAAAATGGGCGTGGCGCTGGCTGACTGGCCGCTATGGCTTCGGCCTGCACCCGGTAAAGATAATTATCCTGAATAAAATTGCCTTCTTGTGTTCGTCGGTTAAACCTGGTAAAGCAGCTAATGCCCGCATTCTTTCAATTGCTGTGGCTGAATCCTACCGCGGGCAGGGGGTTGCTTCAAGGCTGATGAAGGCTGCGCTTGAATATTTTAAGGCTAATAATGCATCCTTGGTGCGTTTGGAGGTAAGACCCGATAATGCTCCCGCGGTCAAGGTTTATAAAAACTTGGGCTTTGTCGAAGGGGGAACTACGCGCGATTCGCAAGGTGATTGGTTGATAATGTTCAAAGAAATGGAGTAAAACCATGTTTGACTTAAATATGAGGCTTATTAGCATGCTCGGTCTGCTTACCGTAATCGTATTGGCTGGACTGATTTTTGATTATTTTCATAGACTGCGCCGACCGGTGAGGTTGGGGATGTGGGTAGCCATTCTGGGCATTATTGCCGGTATCGGCCTGACCCTAAGCGCCGTACTGCCGGACAACCATGTTTACGGCACTGTTTTTTTAGAAGGGCAGCCCGACCGCAAAGTAGTGGCACTTACCTTCGATGACGGTCCTTATCCGCCGTACACCGAGCAGATTTTGGATATATTAAAGGAATATCAAGTACCGGCCACCTTTTTTGTTGTTGGACGGAATGTTGAAAAACATCCTGAGTTAGTGCTTCGCATTAAGCAGGAAGGCCACCAAATCGGTAATCATACTTACAACCATATTGATTTATTAAAGGCTGACCGCAATATAATGGAGCGCGAGATTGACCGCACCAACAAGGTAATTACCGACATAACCGGCCATGCGCCGCAGATTGTCCGACCGCCGCACGGGTTCCGTGATCCAGTAGTGATGGAAGTTATGGCTGACCGCAAACTTAAAGTAGTTGAGTGGTCCGTTATGAGCAGAGACTGGACTAATCCCGGTGTTGAGGCCATTGTCAATAGAACGGTTAGTAAAGTGCAGAATGGCTCAGTAATTTTACTGCACGATGGTGACGGGATTGCGTCTAAGGCTTCGCGGGCCCAGACAGTAGAGGCAACCCGACTTATTATCCGCGAATTAACAGCTCAGGGATATAAATTTGTTACTGTTGATGAAATTTTAACCAATCTGGAGGATACTTAAAAGTGAAAATAGTAGTTGGGTTAGGAAACCCTGGTGCCGAATACAGTGAGACACGGCATAATGCTGGTTTTATGGTAGTGGACGAGCTGGCCCGGCGGTGGGAACTTGATAACTGGCGCAGCAAGCACCAGGCATTAGTTTCGGAATATCGGGGCAAAGAGCAAGTGCTGCTGGTCAAGCCTCAGACCTATATGAATTTAAGCGGCAACGCCGTTGGTGAAATAGCCCGCTGGTACAAGGTTGCGGCAGAGGACGTAATTGTTGCCTACGATGACCTTGATTTGCCGGCAGGTAAACTTCGTCTCCGGGTAAAAGGCGGTTCGGGTGGGCATCGTGGCATTGAATCGCTGTTAACACATTGGGGACAGGATAGCTTTATCAGGGTCAGAGTTGGTATCGGCCGGCCGCCTGTCGGGTGGGAAGTCGTAAATTATGTACTTGGCCGATTCTCAGCTGATGAAACTCCGCTTGTGCAAGAGGCTGTCAAAAAAGCAGCTGATGCTATTGAGAGCATGATTAATGACGGCATTAATAAGGCCATGAATAAGTATAATAAGTGAGTGATTTAATTTGTTGACAGCATTATATGCCGACAGCCGGGGTGAAATTTTTGATGCCCCGGGTTATGAAGCAGTTGGACGGGTTGCTAATGAGCATGCTCTTTTAGAGCCTGAGGATATGATACCGCTCCCCGAGGGTGCTGACCTTATGTTTTTGCCGGGACGACCAGCGCTTGCCGCGCGCAAGGGTAAGATTGAGGCTATTTCATCAGGACTAATGGCCGTCGCGGCCATACTGCCGGCAGGCTATACCAGAACACAACTGCCAGCTTTTCAGAAAAGTCCTGATGCGCCGACGCTGCCGCTCTACGGTTATACAGCAGTTGCCCTTTATAACGACGAAATATACGTAGCGGCCGTTAAGACTGATGATAATGCCAAATGGCATCCACTAAAATACAATACGCCTGGCATGAAGAAAAAGGTGAGCAAGATTAAACGCGAGCTTGAAGGTAACCGGATCGTCAAGCAGTTGGCGCATTGCTCGCTTAAATGGCACTGCTGCACCGCGCAAAACTTGTTTTATCGGCGCTGGGAAGCCGGGATTCCAACCTCGCCGGCCTGTAATGCCAATTGTTTTGGCTGTATCTCGCTACAACCTTCGGAGTGCTGTCCGTCGCCTCAAAGCCGAATTGACTTCAGACCTACCCCGGAAGAAATAGCTGCAGTCGGCGTTTTTCATCTGTCAGCGGCGCCTGAGCCCATTGTGAGTTTTGGGCAGGGTTGTGAAGGTGAACCGGCATTGGCGGCCGATAATATTGCTGCCGGGATAAAATTAATGCGGGCGCAAACACAATCTGGAGTTATTAATATAAATACTAATGCTGGCTATACTGAAGGTATTAAGAAAATTGTGGACGCTGGTCTCGACAGTATGCGAGTCAGCATCATCAGCGCTATTCCTGAGACATACCAAGCTTACTATCGCGGCAATTATAGTTTGGATAATGTCAAAGCTTCGATTAAATACGCCAAGGACAAAGGAATTTATATTTCGCTCAATATGCTGTTTTTCCCAGGTCTGAACGATCGTCCGGAAGAGGCTGCGGCTTGGGGAAATTTTATTGAGGAAACCAAGATAGACATGATTCAACTGCGCAACCTCAATGTCGACCCGGATGCCTTTCTGGCAATAATGCCTGAGGGCAGTACGAAGCCGATTGGAGTCCGCAAATTCTTAGCTGAGCTTGGGGAAAAATTCCCAGGCGTCAGAGTGGGAAGTTTTAGCCGATATATTGATAAGAAGGCTTAAACAATGTTGCACATAAAAAAATGGTATGCTATAATTGTCTGGTACGAAAACCAAAGTGGCTAATAATCATGCCCGTGCATGAGCTATACTTAGAAAAAACCCGCCGCTGAGGGAATAAAGTGAGGTGCAAACTAATGAAAGAAAAAATTCATCCTAATTTCAATGAAGCGAAAGTAATCTGCGGTTGTGGCAACACTTTTACAACCGGTTCAATTAAAAAAGAACTGCGTGTTGACGTCTGCTCAAAATGCCATCCGTTCTTCACCGGGCAGCAGCGTAATATCACTGCCGGCGGACGTATTGAGAAATTCAATAAGCGTTACGGCCAATAAGGCTAAGGTGGTAGCAGAGCAGAAATGCTCTGCTACAATTGTATATGCATCTTATTTTAATAGGCGTTAAGGACTTGCCTTTAAACGCCGGAAGGAGGAGTACCGTGCCGAAACCATCTATCGGAGGTCAAGCGGTAATCGAAGGCGTCATGATGCGCGGCCCAAGCCAAATCGCGACAGCAGTCCGTGAGCCGTCCGGCCAGATAACCATAAAGACTGAACCGCTCAAGTCAATAACCGACCGGTATCCTATCCTTAAGAAACCCATGCTGCGCGGTGTAGTAGCCCTGGTCGAATCCTTGGTCTACGGGCTCAAAGCACTGTCATTCTCAGCTCAGGCAGCCGGCGAAGAAGATGAACAGTTATCAACAAAAGAAATCGTTGTGACCATGCTGTTTTCCCTTGGCTTGGCCATTGTTCTGTTTGTGATAATTCCAACCGGCGCCGCAAAATATATTCATAGTGCGATTACCGATCCTGTTATGCTGAATTTATTTGAAGGTGTTTTACGATTGGTGATTTTTCTGGCCTATGTTGCCGGGATATCCATGATGAAAGATATCCAGCGGGTATTTGAATACCATGGCGCTGAGCATAAGACAATTCATGCCTATGAGGCAGGAGTACCGCTCGATGTCGAACATGTCCGGCAGTTTAGCACGCTGCATCCACGATGCGGTACCAACTTTCTTCTGATTGTTATGATTGTCAGCATTGTAGTATTTGCTTTTCTCGGCTGGCCTGATCTGTGGCTGAGAATTGCTTCTCGAATTGTGCTCATGCCGCTTGTTGCCGGTATTGCTTACGAAATTATTCGGTTTGCCGGACGCAGCCAGAATAAATGGGTAATGTACGCCATTCTGCCCGGTCTGTGGCTGCAAAAACTGACAACCCGTGAACCAAGTGACGACCAAATCGAAGTGGCCATCTCATCATTAGAAGCCGTTCGTCCCATAGAAGAATAATAATTTATGCCTAGACTAAGGGCGTCGATAAGGGCCCAGATGCTAGGCGCGCCGAGATGGTGAGCGAGGCGTACTCCATGTACGTTGAGCGAGCCCTCGCAGGAGTAACGACGCAGGTGAGCCTTTAGTCATAGAAACGTTAAATGAACAATATATGCCTAGACTAAGGGCGTCGATAAGGGTCCAGATGCTAGGCGCGCCAAGAAGGCGAGCGAGGCGTACTCCATGTACGTTGAGCGAGCCCTCGCAGAAGCAACAATGCAGATGGGCCCTTAGCGGCGGCCGTCTTTAGGAGGACAATATGCTGGATAAACTTCAATCCTTTGAAGATAGATATAATGAGCTTGAGTCGCTCATCAGCGACCCTGATGTTATTGCCAATATGACTGAGTGGCAAAAGCATACCAAGGCTCATGCCAAACTAACGCCCATTGTTACCAAGATTCGCGAATACAAAGAGGTGCAGCAGGGAATTAAGGATGCCCTCGAGATGTTAGGCGAAAAACTTGATGATGATTTTCGCGAAATGGTATCTTCGGAATTACACGAGTTAAAGAAAAAAAACGAGGAACTTGAGCAGGAGCTAAAAATTTTGCTTATGCCCAAAGATCCCAATGACGAAAAAAGCGTAATTGTTGAAATCCGGGGCGGCGCAGGCGGCGACGAAGCCGCTTTGTTTGCCGGCGACCTGTTCCGGATGTATACCCGTTATGCCGAGGATAAGGGCTGGCGGACGGAAATCCTTGATGCCAACCCATCGGATTTAGGTGGATTTAAAGAAGTTATCTTTACCGTTGACGGGGACGGCGCGTACAGCAAGCTCAAGTATGAAAGCGGTGTGCACCGTGTGCAGCGGGTTCCGACAACCGAGTCCAGCGGCCGGATTCACACCTCAACGGTTACGGTGGCTGTACTGCCTGAGGCTGAAGAAGTCGATATCGACGTAAATCAAAATGATCTCAAAGTAGACACTTATTGTGCCAGCGGCGCAGGCGGTCAGCACGTTAATAGAACTGAATCGGCTGTTCGGATAACTCACTTGCCGACAGGCGTGGTTGTGACTTGTCAGGACGAAAAATCACAGCTGAAAAATCGCGATAAAGCTATGCGCGTGCTAAGAGCCAAGTTGCTTGAACTTGAGCAGGAGAAGCAGCGCAGCGAAGTTGCTGAAACAAGGAAAAACCAAGTCGGTAGCGGTGACCGCAGCGAGCGCATCCGCACTTACAACTTCCCGCAGGGAAGGGTTACCGACCACCGAATTGGCTTAACATTGCATAAATTGGACTTTGTCCTGAACGGGGATATTGATGAGTTAGTCAATGCCCTGATTACCGCCAGTCAAAGTGATCAAATGAAACAGGTTGATTGATGATGGATAAAACAAAAACAACATGGACGATTAGCAGCATTTTAACATGGACTAAGCAGTACTTTAGCGAAAAGGGTGTGGATAATCCGCGCCTTGACGCTGAAGTACTGCTTTCCCGTATTCTTGGCAAAGACCGGCTGTATTTATATGTTAACTTTGATCAGCCGCTGCAGCCGGCTGAGCTTGCAGCTTTCCGCGATGCCGTAAAGCAGCGGGCGGCTCGACAGCCGGTAGCTTATATTATCGGCAGCAAAGAATTTATGGGCCTGAAATTCAAAGTCAGTTCGGCAGTGCTTATTCCTCGTCCCGACACCGAAATACTTGTTGAAACAGCTATCAGCCGTCTTGAAAAAATTTCTAAACCGCGCGTTCTGGATATTGGAACAGGCAGCGGAGCAATAATAATAAGTGTTATTGCCAATTTAAAATCAGCACAAGGCGCAGCTGTAGATATTTCAAAAGAAGCTTTGGCGGTTGCCGCTGACAATGCCCACAGCAACGGTGTAGCAGATCGGCTGGAGTTTTATCGAGGTGACTTGTTTAATCCGGTTGCCGGTCAAAAGTTTGATGCCATATTATCTAACCCGCCGTACATACCAAATGACGATATCGCCGGACTTGAACCCGAGGTTCAGCGTGAACCGAAACTGGCGCTAGCCGGCGGCAAAGACGGATTGGATTATTACCGCCGTTTAATTGACCAAGGCTCAGCTTATCTAGAACCTGGCGGATTTATGGCTTTGGAAGTTGGCATCGGACAAGCCGCCTCTATCGCTGATTTAGCTAAAAAAAACCGCTTGCTCCAAGTCACTGGCATTATAAAAGACTACGCCGGTATTGACCGAGTGGTAGTTCTCGAACAAAGGCAGGATAATTAAATGAAGACAGCAGTTTTCGTTGTAGATAAAGATAATCCGGATAAAGAAAGCCTTGCGCAGGCCGCACAAATCCTCGCCGGGGGCGGTTTGGTTGCGTTTCCGACCGAGACAGTTTACGGTCTGGGTGCCAACGGTCTTGATGAGAAAGCCTCCGGCGGCATTTACCGTGCGAAAGGCCGGCCATCCGANAATCCCTTAATTCTCCATATAGCGGAAAAGTCGGCTCTTAACAATTTGGTAACTGAAATAACTCCCAGCGCTAAAGCCTTAATCGATAAATATTGGCCGGGTCCGCTCACGGTTGTGCTGCCGCGCGCTCAAGTTATCCCTGATATAATAACCGGGGGCTTGGATACTGTAGCGGTACGGATGCCGGACTCGGTTGTAGCCCGTGAACTTATCCGGATGGCCGGAGTGCCGATTGCGGCGCCTAGCGCCAATACTTCAGGGCGGCCAAGCCCGACGACCGCGCAAATGGTTATTGACGATCTCAACGGTAAAATCGATGCCGTTATTGATGCAGGACCCTGCGATGTTGGTGTAGAATCGACCGTAATTGACTGCACAACTGTCGTGCCCACCCTCCTGCGTCCGGGCGGCATCACCTTGGAAATGTTGACCGATACACTTGGCGCCGTTGATCTTGATAAAGCACTGCTAACTAAAGATGCTATTCCCCGCTCGCCCGGTATGAAATATACGCACTACGCTCCCGAGGCACCTATGGCATTAATCGAGGGCCAGCCTGATAAAGTTGTAAGGGAGCTTAAGCGCCAGGTCGAGCAAGCTCTGGCTGAGAACAAGGCAGTGGGCGCAATTGCTGCGCAAGAATCTGTGGCAGTACTGCCGGCAGAAGTTAAAGCGGCAGTTTACGGCCCAAGAGGCTGTGTTGAGCAAATTGCTGCAAATTTATATAGCAGTTTGCGCTATTTTGACAATCATCAAGTTGATATAATTTTTGCCGAAGGCATCTGTGAAGACGGTTTAGGTCTAGCGGTCATGAATCGGATGCGAAAAGCAGCAGGGCATAGGATAATCAAAGTTTAAATTGCCTGGCTATGTGAATGGCATGTATATCGTATAGCGGCTGTTCATATACATTAGGCGGAGGTGGAAACATTGAGTAGTTTGGAGTTAGTGATACTAAGCGTGGCGCTTGGTACCGATCTGTTTTCAGTAGCTATTCCGATCGGCATGAATCGGGTGCCGCCTAGGATTATACTGCGTGCTGCTGCTGTTTTTGCGATATTTCACATTATTATGATATTAACGGGCTTTTATGCCGGCCGGTGGCTAGGCACAGTAGTAGAGCATCTGAGCAGTTATCACATAAACGCGTCGAGTGCGCTTGTCGAGAACTGGGCCAGTATTTTGGGAGCAATCGTTTTAGCCGGGCTTGGTGCTTATATGATAAAAGAAAGTTTGACGGAAGATGATGACGACCAGGTAAAGGGTCATCCACTAAAGGGAGTTACGCTCATTATGCTGGCTACCAGTGTAAGCATCGACGCACTGGCGGCAGGCTTTAGCCTTGGTATGATGGACGTTGATTTATTTAAGCTCAGCGTTATTCTTGGCATCGTCATTTTCGGCATCGCCACGCTTGGCTTAGGCTTAGGGCGGCGACTGGGCCGGTTTATCGGCTCGCGATCGGAAATCGTCGGTGGTTCGGTGCTTATCCTGCTTGGAGCGCATGTACTGTATACTACGCTGACTTAGCAGCAGGATTTTTTGAACTTTGAACCAATCATTATAAAAATGGGATATACTAAGGAAAGGTTGTTAGATATGCTTAGCATATTGGTAGTTTGTACAGGGAATACCTGCCGGAGCCCGATGGCTGAAGCGCTTCTGAAGCAAAAAGCAAAGGAAACCGGTCTGAGCGATAGTGTGCACATTACATCGGCTGGGTTGGCTGCCGGAGG
>JGI24707J26582_10000626_pt1 | contig 27586 bp, 34 predicted proteins | sample BioPla1DNA1_FD_26582 | JGI IMG/M metagenome (IMG submission 26582)
TTTTTTTACATTCTTCGCATATCCCCTTTTCCTTTTGGATAGGAATGATATCTTTGCAAAATATACACCTAGGGGGGTAGATGATATCTAGAATTATATCTAAGTACCTCATTTTATCACCCTTTAGATAGCTTCTTTGCTATTCTTAAACGATTATTCTTTTCAAAATGGCGTCATTGATGATTTTATTTTCTTTAATCTATAAGATAATGCAGAATATCTATTAATTTCGCGGTTGTTATCTACCATATGGTAGAGGGTAGTAGCAAGTCCTACAATAACTACTAGTTGTTTTGCTCTTGTAACTGCCGTATAAAGTAGATTTCTATTCATGAGCATATATGGTCCGCTATGGATGGGTATTATGACTATGGGATATTCCGAGCCTTGGGATTTATGGATGGTCACTGCATAAGCCAATTCTAGTTCATCCAGCTGACTAAATTCATATTCCACAGTCTTAAAATCATCAAATAATACAGTTAGAGTTTGAGCTTCATCATCAATTTCTAGTATGACTCCTCCATCTCCGTTAAAAATCCCCACTCCTTCTTCCATCTTTATACCCACTTCATTGTATATTTTCCAAGGGATATTATAATTGTTCTTAATTTGCATTACCTTATCTCCCTCCCGCAATAAGTTCATGCGGTATTCCTTTTCCCTCTTTTTCCTAGAGGGAGGATTTAGGGCTTGTTGAAGCATGGTGTTAAGATGCATTACCCCTAGGGGGGTTTTTCTCATAGGAGTTAGAACTTGTATATCTTTTATAGGGTCACATTTTGCAAAGGCTGGTATCCTCTTTAAGACCAATTGCTGGATGGTTTCTATGACTTCATCTTTAATACTCCTCTGAATAAAAAAGAAGTCCTTTTCTTTTTCGTTAAGTAGAGGGTGTTCTCCTTTATTTATTCTATGGGCATTCATTACTATGGCGCTTTCTCTTGCCTGCCTAAATACTTCTGTAAGTCTTACAACTTTTATGGTTTCACTGTAAATCATATCCCTTAACACATTGCCCGGTCCTACGGATGGGAGCTGGTCTACATCCCCTACAAGAATCAATCTAGTTCCAGAGGCAATTGCCTTAAGGAGGCTATTCATAAGAAGTATATCTACCATGGACATTTCATCTACTATAAGTACATCGGTTTCTAAGGGTCTTTCCTCATTTCTTTCAAATATCTGTTTTTTATTATCCTCTTCTAAGAAGCTGATTTCCAATAATCTATGGATTGTCTGCGCCTCTTTTCCTGTAGCTTCCGTCATACGCTTTGCTGCTCTACCCGTGGGAGCTGCTAGGGTTACTTCTAACTCTTGTTCTTCTAATAAGGATATAATTGCATTTATAGTGGTGGTTTTTCCTGTTCCGGGTCCCCCTGTTATAATAAGTAATTCTTTTTGGATGGCCTCTTTCACTGCTTTTCTTTGTTCCTCGGCAAGCATTATATTTTTTTGTTTTTCTAATTTATCTATTTTTTTGTCTATTTCTTCATTCTTATCTTCGTCTTCTACATCTAAAAAATCCATAAGTCTCCTAGCCACGTTCATTTCCGCATAATAAAAGGGGGTTAAGTAGACCACCTCACTATCATTAATTTTCTCCTGCCATATCTGTTTATATATTTGGAGTTCTATTAAGGCATTTTCTATTAATTCTTCCGGTACCCTAAGTAATTCATAACTAGACTTTATTAAGTTTTCTTTTACCATATAGGTGTGCCCGTTATTTGAATATTGATTAAGAATAAATTTAATTCCTGCCTTTATTCTAGGGGGGGAATCCCCGTCTATACCTATGGTTTCTGCTATTTTATCCGCCATTTTAAAACCTATACCAAAAACATCCTCCGCGAGACGGTAGGGATTGTTTTTAACTATATCTATAGTTTTTTCACCATACTGTTTATAGATTTTTAGGGCATAGGTGGGGGAAATTCCGTAGTCTTGAAGAAATAAAACAGCCCTTCTAAGCTCCCTTTGCTCATGAAATATTTCCCCTATTTGGAGTGCCTTTTCCCTACTTATACCCTTTACTTCATCTAAGCGCTCCCATTCTTCTTCTATGATACGAAGGGTATCAAGACCAAATCTTTCTACAATCCTTCTAGCAAGAGCCGGGCCTATGCCTTTTATTACTCCCGAACTCAAGTATTTTTCTATACCTTCTTCTGTTTTAGGAGTTGTTTTCTCATAGCTATCTATCTGAAGCTGCTTCCCGTAGATTGGATGTATTACCCATGTTCCTACTATTTTAATGTTTTCCCCTGGGTGCACTCCTAGAAGGGTCCCAACACATACTATCTCTTCTTCTTTCGATTCTATAGAGCAGACCGTATAACCATTTTCTTCGTTACGGAATATAATATCTTCCATAATTCCTTCTATTATTATTTGTTCGCTCATATGTTCACACCATTCATTTTATATATCTATTTATTTTATCAATACGTTTCTAAAAAACTCTCTCCTCTACCTAGAGGATGAATCGGAACGGTTTTAATCTTTAACTCCTGCTTGAGAACGAATATATTTTTCAATTATTTCTATTGTTGCCCCTCCAGTTGTTAAAATGCAATAACTTCTACTCCAAAACACTGGTTCCAAGTAGTATTCTTTTAAATATTCACTGTGCTTTTTCCTAATCAACCTTGAAGAAACAGTTTTCAAAGTATTAACTAATTTTGCTAATTCTACTTGTGGAGGAATTTCAAATAGTAAGTGAACGTTGTCGGGTTCTCCGTTAAATTCAATTATAGTCCCGTTCTTTCCTTTGATTATATTTTTAAATATTTCGTTTAAATCATCTAATATTTCTTTGTTAATACATTTGTGTCTATATTTAGTTGTTACAACCAAATGATATTTTAGATTATATATTGAATGTCTATTGCTTTTAAATTCATTATCTTTCACCTTAAAACTCCTTTACAGCTAAGCTAAATTACCATACAATTATAGCACAATGGAGGTGTGAAATCTATGAAAATCAATAAAGCTTTTAAGTTTAGAATATATCCTACCAAAGGACAACTAACATTAATTCATAAAACTTTTGGCTGTGTTAGATTTACATATAATCATTTTCTTAACAAAAGAATTGAATTATACAGGAATGAAAAAAAATCAACTACTTATGTTAATCAAGCTAAGGAATTAACTTCTTTGAAGAAAGACTTAATTTGTCTTAAAGAAGTCGATAGTGTTTCTCCCTAATCGGCACTTAGAAATTTAGACACTGCTTTTAAAAATTTCTTTCAAAAGAGAACTAAATATCCTAAATTCAAATCTAAAAAATAATACTAAATCATATACAACTAAAAACACGAACAATTCAATAAGAATTGAAGGAGACATGTTAAAGTTTCCCAAATTAGGATTATTAAAAACTAAATTTCATAGAGAAATCCCTTCAAATTGTAAAATATTATCTGCTACTATTAGCCAAGTACCTATATGTGCTTATTTTGTCAACATTACTACGGAATTTGAAAAAGAAGTAGTTCAAGTTCCAAGTAATGACAACATAGTAGGTTTAGATTTTTCAATGAAAGAATTATTTGTTAGCTCCAAAAACCAAAGAACTAGTTATCCAAGGTTTTTTAGATTATTAGAATCTAAACTTGTAAAAGCACAAAGGAAACTATCAGATAGAGTATATACTTGTGAATATGGCAATAAGGTAGAGAGAGATTTAAACGCAAGTATAAATATTAAAAATCAAGGTAACTTGTTGTTAAAATATTAAATACAAACAGGGTATGGCTTACCCGTAGAGCTTGGTAATAATAGCAACCATTAGGTTAGTACGTCCCAAGAAGCCCCCTCAAAACTGTTTAGGTTTAGTGGGGGAGCATGTCACCATAAGATATTTTTGTGCAAAAGAAAAGGGAAATATGAAAAGGACGCCGTGGAAAGCGTCCCCTATTAAATCTAATTATATGTTTGCTGCTTTTTTTAGTTCTTCTGCCTTGTCCACCTTTTCCCAAGGAAGTTCTAAATCTGTTCTCCCAAAATGTCCGTAGGCTGCTATTTTTGTATAAATCGGTTTTCTAAGATCCAAATTCTTAATGATTGCTGCTGGCCTTAAATCAAAATGCTTTTTTACCAAATCTGTAATGGCTTCATCGGATATCTTACCAGTGCCATGGGTATTTACTAGAATGGATATAGGTTCTGCAATCCCTATGGCATAAGCCAGTTCTATTTCACATTTTGTCGCTATGCCGGAAGCCACAATATTCTTAGCTACATAGCGAGCTGCATAAGCTGCCGAACGATCTACCTTAGTTGGATCCTTACCGGAAAATGCCCCACCACCATGGCTTGCATATCCACCATAGGTATCTACAATAATCTTTCTTCCCGTAAGACCAGAATCCCCTTGGGGGCCTCCTATTACGAATCTACCTGTAGGATTAATATAATATTTCGTATCTTTATCTAAAAGGTGTTTTGGTATTATCGGTTTTATTACATATTCCATTATATCTCTTTTAATGGTGGACTGATCTATTTCCGGCCCATGTTGTGTTGAAATGACGACTGTATCCACCCTAATGGGCTTATCTTTCTCATATTCTACCGTAACTTGGGATTTGCCATCAGGTCTTAGGTATGGAAGGGTGCCATTTTTACGTACTTCTGATAATTTCATTGATAATTTATGAGCTAGGGAAATAGGCATTGGCATAAGTTCCTCGGTCTCGTCACAGGCAAACCCAAACATCATTCCCTGATCCCCTGCCCCTATAGATTCATCAATTACGGTAGAATCCTCCTGTTTTGCCTCTAAGGATTTATCTACTCCCATAGCAATATCTCCCGATTGCTCGTCTAAGGATGTAAGGACAGCACAGGTATCGAAATCAAAACCAAACTTTGCCCTATCATAACCTATTTCTTTGATTTTTTTTCTTACAACCTTAGGGATATCCACATAACAGTTGGTTGTTATTTCCCCCATCACTAGTACCATCCCCGTTGTCACTGCTGTTTCACATGCCACCCTAGCATAAGGATCTTGGGCTAATATGGCATCTAATACTGCATCTGAAATTTGATCGCATATTTTATCCGGATGTCCCTCTGTCACGGATTCCGATGTAAATAGTCTCTTTGACATATGTATCACTCCTTGTATTATATTTTGATTAAAGAATCATTTTTCATTCGTTTAATCGAAGACATGGGAAGTTTATCCCAACAAAAAAAACCTTTGACAAGGTTTTGAACTTCCTCATCTTTTAGAATATAAGAATATTCTAAGGGAATTAGCACCAGTGCATAATAATGCTGGTTGCTGAGTTTCATCGGGCCCATCCCTCCACCTCTCTTGATAAGAAATTAAGATGAAATTCATGATAAACTGAGTATATCAGTTTAAATAAGACCTTGTCAAGGCGTTAGGTGCCATGAGTATCATTGATATTGTTGTACTTGGATTTATGTAGATGACTTTTCAAATAAAAATCCCAATGCCATAGGTTAAAAAGGATATTAAGATTCCCGATACCATAGCTCCCAAAAACACAACCAAAATCGATCTTTTAAATTCTAAATACAGTAAGGCTGCTGCCAAGGAACCAGTCCATACCCCAGTACCCGGCAAAGGTATCGCCACAAATATAAAAAGACCCAAAAGCTGATACTTAGCAATGCTTTTGCTTTTTTTCATGGTTCGTTCTTCAATCCAGTGAGTAATAGTATGCATTTTGGGAATTTTTCTTAATAATTTAAATATCTTATTTACGAACAAAATAATAAATGGACTTGGAAAAACAGCTCCTAGGAGTGTTAAAAGGTATACTTCCCAAAAGCCGATTCCCTGTATAATCCCATATGGGATAGCTACCTTTTGCTCTAATACGGGAACCGCAGCAATAAAAAATGTCATAAGTTCGTCTGGAAAAAAATCCATAGATTCACACCTATCATATTGTATTCTAATATAAATAGTATACTGTTTTTATAAAGATTATAACACAATCCCTGTAGATTTAAATAAGATTCTTCGCTGCTCCAGAATGATGAGGTATGTCTCTAATATGTCATCCTGAGGGAATCGAAAAATCTTGGGGTGTATACTTATAAATAAAATCGCCATAAATGGCGATTTTATTTGGATTCTTTGGAAAGTTGTTTGTAGAGCATATCTGCTAAACCTATACCAGTTCCTTGAGAAGCACCTTTGGAATATTCTTCATCTAGCATCTCCTGGAATATTTCTTCAGTTCTACTTTTTTCTATGAGACCTCCTGGTTGTACCGTACTTCTCATTTCTTTAAACATCTGATTGATAAAATATGCCTCAAATTCTTTACATGCCTTTTTAAGAACTACCTCATCTTTATCCTTCGAAGCTTTTTTTAATGCTTCTTCAAAACTCTCAGTTTTTTGATTTTGTCTTTGAATCTGAAATGCATTTTCTATGGGATAAGAAGTCGGTAGGTTAATTCCATTTATTTTCATTTTAAATCAGACCCCTATCTTTTTAACTGATTTGCTTGAGCAAGCATATCATCTGAGGTTTGGATTGCCTTTGAATTAGTTTCATATGCCCTTTGGGCAATAATCAATTTTACCATCTCCTCCACTACCTGAACATTGGAGGATTCTAGGCTTCCTTGAATTAGCTTGCTTCTTGTATTTACTTCATCATCTATCTCATACATAGCCTCTCCAGAAGCACTGGTTTGTTTTACAAAGTTGTGTCCTATGTTTTCTAGCCCCGCCCTATTGGGAAATTGTACAACTAAAAGTTGTATACCTAAATCTATAGTAGTCCCTTCACCGTCTACATAGGAGAAGTTTCCATCTTCCCCTATAATTAAACTAGATATATTTACTTCTGGTGGAATATATATGGGTTCTTCATCTGTACTTAGTATGGGATATCCATCGGATGTAACCAACATAGCTTCCCCATCAAGCATACTAATTTTAAAAGCCCCATCCCTAGTGTATAGGTATTCATCATTCGCACCTAAAACTGCAAAAAAACCTTCCCCATCTATAGCTAAATCCAATGGGTTATCAGTCATTTCTATATTACCCATTGTGTAAGTTTTAGCGGTAGAAATTGCTCTAACCCCATGACCAATTTGTAAGTTTACCGGTCGTCCTGCTCCATTTCCATCCACCCCTGCCTTTGCCATGGTTTCGTATAGTAGAGATTTAAATTCCATTCTGCTTTTTTTATACCCCACTGTATTAACATTTGCTAAATTATTTGAAATAGTATCTACGTTCATCTGCTGGGATACCATTCCTGAGGCTGCTGTCCATAAAGAACGCATCATATTATATTCCCCCTATTATAATTTTCCTACTTCGTTGACTGCCCTTCCCAGTGTCTCATCATGGGCCAAAATAGCCTTTTGATTTGCCTCATAGGTTCTTGAAGCAGTAATCATATCTACCATTTCTTTAACTATATTTACATTTGAAGTTTCTAAAAACCCTTGTATAAGGCTACCTTCAAAAGTTTTCCCCTGGGTATTACCTGTTCTTTCTAATAGGTTATCCCCTACTTTTTTAAGGGTTTCGGGATTCTCAAAATCTACTACCCTAAGTTTATCAACCCATTCATCATCTAGAAATATATTCCCATCATTATCAATTCGCATATCCCCTTGTTCTAGAGAGATAACCCCGTTTTCTCCTAATACTAAATTCCCTTCCTTTGTCATAAGCCTTCCATCAGGAGCTAGGATAAAGGAACCATCTCTTGTATACTTTTCACTTCCATCCGCTGTCTGAATGGCAAAAAAACCTTTTCCTTGGATGGCTATATTAAAAGGATTGTGGGTTTGATTAAGGGATCCCTGCATATAATTTGTATGGACTTCACCTACATATACACCTAAACTCATTCTCCCAATATTGTTATTATTAGAAAATCCATTTTTCCTATCATTAATTCTCTTTGCCAACTTTTCGGGAAATGAATGAGATACAACAACGTCCTTTTTAAATCCCGTGGTATCTACATTGGCTAAATTATTAGAAATAACGTCCATTTTCTTAAACTGTGTTGTCATTCCTATTGCAGAAGTATATAGTCCTTTTATCAACTAAATTCCCCCTATCTAATGTATTCTTCCTGTTTTTTATTACCTGACATAAATTCTACATAGCGACCTGTCCCTATAGCTACACAAGAAACTGCTTCTTCTGCAATAATTACATTGATGCCTGTCTTTTCTTTTATGAGTTTATCAAGACCATAAAGTAGCCCTCCTCCTCCGGTCATCACAATACCTCTATCTGAAATATCTGCTGCTAATTCCGGTGGAGTTTTTTCTAATACTGCATGAACTGCCTCTACGATATTAGAAACAGGTTCCTGTAGAGCCTCTAACATTTCTTCTGAGGATACATTGATTGTTTTTGGGAGCCCCGTAATTAGATTTCTTCCCCTTACATCCATGGAAACAGGCTGAGTTCTTTCATAAGCCGTTCCCACATTTACCTTAAGGTCTTCTGCTGTTCTTTCTCCTATTAGGACATTATGTTTCTTCCTCATATACCGTACAATTGCTTCATCAAAATTATCTCCTGCTATTTTTAATGAAGAACTAACAACGGAACCTCCTAAGGAAATAACTGCAATATCAGTGGTTCCTCCACCAATATCTACAATCATACTTCCACAAGCCCGTCCTATATCTATGCCTGCTCCTATAGCAGCAGCAATAGGTTCTTCAATAACAAATACTTGTCTTGCCCCTGCCTGTTTGGTTGCATCTTCCACTGCCCTTCTTTCAACTTCTGTTACACCGCTTGGAACACATACTGCAATACGAGGTTTTAAAAGGAGTCTTCGCCCTACGGCTTTTTGGATAAAATATTTTAACATTTTTTCCGTTACATCATAATCAGAAATTACCCCTTGTCTTAAAGGTCTAATGGCTACGATATTGCCAGGTGTTCGTCCTAGCATCCTTCTTGCTTCTTCTCCAACTGCTAAGATGGTCTTATTATTATTATCGATGGCTACAACTGCTGGTTCTTGTAATACTATGCCTTGTCCTTTTATATATACAAGAACACTTGCCGTTCCAAGGTCTATACCTATATCTGTTCCAAACATGCTCATTCTCCTTTTTCTCTCTATTATGTTATCGACATATAATGCTTATTCCATTATAAGAAATTCTTTCCCATTTTTTGCCGCTATATGCCTTTTATTTCTATTATATATAACTTAGTTAAATTATTCAAAGGGTTTTCACATAAAAATTATGTAAAATTATATCGATAAAATAAAAAGGCGCCAAAGCGCCTTTTTATTTTATCCAATTCTTTTTTTTGTTTTTTCTGTTATTCCCAAATATTTTTCTTTGGTTGCCAAACCACCTCTAAGGTGTCTTTCTGCTTTATTAAATTCCAAAACCTTTCTTGCCTGTATGGCTAGTTTAGGATTTATTTTTTCCAATCGTTCCGTAACATCTTTATGAACGGTACTTTTACTAATTCCGAACTTCTTTGCTGTTTCTCTTACAGTAGCATTAGAACCTATGATATACTTCGCTACTTCTATGGCTCTTTCTTCAATATACCCTTTCAAAAGATGGCCCCCCTTAACACAACTCTTGTTTAATATATATGTTAAGGAAGGTCACTTTATGATTTTAGTATTTAATTTTATTCACTTAATAATTCTTTTGGATTAACTGGTTTTCCGTCTTTCATCACCTGAAAATACACATGTTGACCTAGTAAAACAGAGTATTTTGTAGGAGAACCAATTTCCCCTATAACTTGTCCCTCTTCTACAATCTGATCTTGTTGTACGGAAACATCTTTCTGCAATTGACCATAGATAGTTCTCCAGCCGTTTCCGTGATTGATAACTACTGTAATACCTGTTTCTGGATCTTTTTTAATCACTTCCACTTTTCCTTTTGCCACTGCCTTTACTTTTGATTCTTCAGAAGGCGCAATACAAACAGCAGGATGAACTTTATATTCTTCTAAAGTTTTATCATAAACCAATTTATCAGAACTATAATCCATTACAATTTCACCCGATACTGGCCATAATATGTTGGTTGCTTCACTAAATGAAAAGGTTTCCTGAGCTTCTTCATCTGGTTCAGGGACTTCAACTTTAGCTATAACTTCTTCTCCTTGGGAATGCTTTACCTCTTCTTTATTTTCTTGAGCTGACTTATTAGATACCACTGTAACCGTCCCTTGCTCTTCATCAGTAGGATTATCTTCTACTATTGCAACTCCCGCGCCTTCTGCTTCCTCCTCTGTAATTTCCAAATCATTCTGATAGGCATTAATCGTACCTACATCCTCCAAATCATAGTCTCCAAACTCCTCGTTTAAATCAATAGAATTTTCTTCGTTTAACTTGTCTAAAACCTTTTTATTATTTTTAGTCATAACTGAGGTTGTTCCGATTATCGTTAGAATACATAAGAATAAAATGCCATAATAACTCTTCTTATTTAGATACATCCAAAATTTATTATTTTTCATTGTATCCACCTCCGTTAATAGTATAACCGAAGGTAATTTAACCTATTCATCATTCAAAATATTTTCATCGTAATCCTTTATTTCTTTAATTATAATCCCATTATAATAATGGTTTAGAATTTCTTTATAAGTCCTTCCTTCTTTAGCCATATAATTAGCACCATATTGACTCATTCCTGTCCCGTGACCATACCCCTTGGTTGCAAATATAATATTTTCTCCTTCTTCTTTAAGAATAAAGGCGCTAGATTTAAGTTTAAATATTTCTCTTGCTTCCTCTCCGGTTAATATCTTATTTCCGATTTGAATATATTTGATATATCCTCCACTGCTTCTTTCTACAATTTGAATTTGCCCCACAAGGTCTTGAATAATAATATCGGGATACCTTGTTAGGAGGATTTCAATTACATCCTCTTTTTTAATTTTTTTCTCCTCTTCAAAGGCTGGAGCCTGCTTATCCCCATCACTTTCCACACTTTGAAGGTATGGAACATCTACTTGCCATACATCCTTAGCACTTTGGGTCATCCCTGCACTGGTAGAATGAAAAACTGCTTCGATGGGCTCTTCCTCATAAAACATAACTTGCCCCTTGGTATCTTCTACTGCCCTTGTTATTTTCTCATAATATGTATAAAAATTTTCTCCCCACTTTTCTTTTAATTCGTCGATACTTAAATATGCCTGTCCTTTAGAAGGTTCTGTTGATATATCTGCCACATTATCCTTATTTTTATCCATTTTTTTAACTGCATAGGTCCTTGCAGCTACTGCCTGGGCTTTTAGGGCTTCTATTTCAAATAATGCAGGCATTTCTGCGGCTAATACGCCTTTTATGTAATCTTCAAATTCAATATTATTAGTTTTACCAGTCTTTTCATCTAATACCCTGATAATCATTTTGTTTTCATTGATATCATCCATTTTACTTTTTACCATCGGCTGATTTATTTTATTTTCACCCACTATGGATGTAATAAAGGCAGGTATCCCTATTATTGCCAAAAAAACCATCAAAAAAAGCCCTCCAAACTTTTTCAAATTATCCCCCCTGTGAATTTGGCGTCAATTAATTTGAGAATGACATAAAATGAATATCTATTAGAAAATCAAATCCTTTACCACATTTAGAGTAACAAACATTCTTATGTGATATGTCTTTTATATTTATATGTATTAAAAAGTAATCCCATTACAATAAATAACCCACAGAAATTTGTCTTTTCTGTAGGTTATTTTACTTTTTCTATATTTGCACCTAGAGCTTTTAGTTTTTTTTCCATCTCGGAATACCCACGTTCTACATGATAGATATCACTGATTTCTGTCGTTTCATCGGCAGCCAAGGCACATAGTATTAAGGATGCTCCAGCCCTCAAATCAGTGGCCTTAACTTGGGTTCCTGTAAGCTTGTTAACCCCGTCTATTATGGCACTTCTACTTTCTATCTTAATCTGTGCACCCATTCTTTTTAATTCTCCAACATGCATGAATCTATTTTCAAAAACTGTTTCTATAACCATGCTTGTTCCCTCGGCTACGCTTAATAAACTCATAAAAGGTGCCTGCATATCTGTCGGAAATCCTGGATAAGGAAGTGTCTTAACGTCTGCGGCCCTTATATCTTTTTCACCACATACCCTTATTCCTTTATCTGTTTCATATATATCTATATTACATTCCTTAAGTTTTGCAATGATGGGTTTTAGATGATCACTTACTATATTTTCGATAAATATGTTTCCTCTTGTAATAGCAGCTGCAATCATAAAAGTTCCTGCTTCAATCCTATCGGGTATGACACAGTGATTTGTTCCCGTAAGTTTATTAACTCCATTTATTTTGATGGAATCCGTGCCTGCACCTCTTATATCTGCTCCCATGGCATTTAAGTAATTTGCAAGATCGACTATCTCAGGTTCTACTGCTGCATTTTCTATTATAGTTGTGCCTTCTGCAAATACTGCCGACATCATAATGTTTTCTGTAGCACCTACACTAGGAAAATCCAGATAAATTTTAGCTCCTGTTAATTTTTTAGCATAAGCTTCAACATATCCATTTTGTTGAGATATCTCTGCACCTAAAGCAGCAAATCCTTTTAGATGGAGATCTACAGGTCTGCTTCCTATAGCACAACCTCCTGGAAGGGGGATTTTAGCTTTTCCTACTCTAGCAAGGAGGGGTCCCATTACCAAAAACGATGCTCTCATTTGACTTACTAAATCGTAGGGAGCCTCATGTTCAATAATATTGTCACTATTAATCTCTATTTCAGACTTCGTTTTACTCCATTTAATATTTGCCCCTAGATATTGGAGCAATTGCTGCATGATAACTACATCTTTTAAGAATGGAACGTCTCCGACTTTACTCTTACCCTCTGCAAGAAGTGAAGCTGCTAATATAGGCAGTACAGAATTTTTGGATCCACTTATTTTAACATTTCCTCTTAGGGATGGACTTTTTTGAATAATAAATTTTGCCAATATGCTCTTTCCTTTCTAGTAGTCTACTATAATCACAGGAGTTGCTAAATAAACATAGGTCTTTTTTTCATAATCACTATACCGGAATGCACAATTTATATTAATTTTTTTATCATTGGAAATTAGCCAATCATCTATTAGTTTAGTATAGCCATAAACACTATAAATCTCGTCTGTTTCATATGTTTCTTCTATTTTTGCCCCTAAGTTTTTTAATATATCTAGAGCAATAGTTTGTTTTTTTTCTTTTGTTAGTTTACCATCTTTATTACCTGTAAGAGTAATATTGGTTGTGGGCTTAATATCATTTTCCTCAAATATCTTATCGATACTTTGTTTTAAATAAGGTATACTTTCATATTGACCATATAAAGTAATATCAACTATTATATAGGTATTTGTAGTATTTTCTTTTTCGTATTTAATGGATTCTAGTTTAACTGTGGTCTTTGCGTTCTTAGATGCCTTAGTCATCGTTATTTCTTTAAATATATCACTATCTTTTTCATCTGTTATAGTTGTATCATATATTCCCAAGGAATCAGTTATCGTTTCTGCCATATACTTCATCTCTTCTATACTAGAAAATGACTGGTTCAAAAGTCCCCAACTATTTAAATTGATTTGTATTGTTTCGAATTCTGAATTAAGAAAAGCTGCTATGAAAGTTTCTTCTCCATTTTTATTGTTTCCCATTTGTAAAAAAGCTACACTATAAACAATTACTAAAATAGATAAAAAAATGATAGCCTTTTTTTTCATTTTCATTCCTCCCACCCTATGATTTATTTAAAGTATGAACAGGTAGGAAAAATTTATTCATTTTTGAAAAGATTTACTAAAATAAAGTAAATTAAATGGGCGCAATAAATGCGCCCTAATTATATTTACTCAATTCAAGTCTTACTAATGCTCTTTTTAAAGCACTTTCCGCCCTTGCTATGTTAATATTGGAAGTTTTAGAAGCTAACCTTTCTTCGGCTCTATGTTTTGAGGCTTCTGCCCTTGACTTATCTATTTCTTGGGGCCACTCTGCTGCATCGGCAAGAATTGTAATTCTATCCGGTTGAATCTCTGCAAAGCCTCCTATTAGAGATGCTTTCTTTTCTTTTTCTTCTTGTTTAATTCTAATTGTTCCAATAGAAACAATAGTGGTTAAGGGGGTGTGGTTAGGCAATACCCCTATATCTCCCTGAATCGTCCTGAAAATTGCCATATCCACTTCATCATCAAAAAATCTTTTATCCGGTGTTATAATTTGGAGCTTAATTTTTTTTGCCATTTATTCACCACCCTACGACTTGCGGCATTAAATAAGTTGTAAAACAGTTGCAATGTTGGGGTAAGATCCTTCGCTGCACCCAGGATGACCATAGGAATATAATTATAAGGTTTTAGCTTTTTCTACGGCATCATCAATGGTTCCAACCATGTGGAATGAACTTTCTGGAAGTTCATCATATCTTCCATCTAATATTTCCCTAAATCCTCTTATGGTTTCCGATAGCGGAACGTACCTTCCTTCCATCCCTGTAAATGTTTCTGCTACAAAGAAGGGTTGGGATAAGAAGCGTTGTATTTTTCTTGCACGGCTTACTATTATTTTGTCTTCTTCGGATAATTCGTCCATTCCGAGCATTGCTATTATGTCTTGTAGTTCTTTATACCTTTGAAGTATTTCTTGTACTCCCCTGGCTACCTCATAATGCTCTCTCCCTACAATAGAAGGGTCGAGTATTCTTGAAGTTGAGTCAAGGGGGTCCACTGCCGGATAAATACCAAGCTCAACTATAGCTCTAGAAAGCACTGTTGTTGCATCTAAGTGAGCAAAGGTCGTTGCCGGTGCCGGGTCTGTTAAGTCATCGGCAGGTACATATACCGCTTGAACCGATGTAATTGAACCTTTTTTTGTTGAAGTAATTCTCTCTTGAAGAGCACCTACTTCCGTTGCCAATGTGGGTTGGTATCCCACAGCACTAGGCATACGTCCTAATAGCGCCGACACTTCGGAACCTGCTTGAATAAAACGGAATATATTATCTATAAATAAAAGTACATCCTGACCACTTTTATCTCTAAAGTACTCTGCCATGGTAAGTCCTGTAAGTCCTACCCTCATCCTTGCCCCTGGGGGCTCATTCATCTGTCCAAATACCATGGTGGTCTTATCCAATACTCCTGAATCTTTCATTTCGTAATAGAGGTCATTTCCTTCCCTAGTTCTTTCCCCTACTCCTGTAAATACAGAAAAACCTCCATGCTCTGTTGCAATATTTCTGATAAGTTCTTGGATAAGGACTGTTTTACCTACCCCTGCTCCACCAAAAAGTCCAATTTTCCCTCCCTTGGAATAAGGGCATAATAAATCTACTACCTTTATCCCTGTTTCGAGGATTTCAATCTCTGTCGATTGTTCCTCAAAATCCGGAGCTGATCTATGAATTGACCACAATTCTTCGGTTTCTGGAGCTGGTTTATTATCGATTGCTTCTCCAACCACATTAAACATTCTCCCAAGGGTTTTTTTACCTACGGGAACTTGAATCGGTCTTCCTGTATCTAAGGCTTCGATTCCCCGCATTAAGCCATCTGTAGAAGCCATAGAAACACATCTTACTATATCATCCCCTAAATGTTGAGCTACTTCTACAGTTATTTTTTCACCATCCTGCCTTTTAATCGTTATGGCATTATTAAGGGCAGGAAGATGCTCGGGGGAAAACTTGATATCCAGTACAGGTCCTATAATCTGTACGATTTTCCCTATATTTGCATCTGCCATGGATTTTCACTCCTTCATTCATTTACCACCTTTATTTTAAAGCCTCCGAACCACCTACTATTTCTGTTATCTCTTGTGTTATTTCTGCTTGACGGGCTCTATTGTATTGAACTGTTAATCTTTCGATTATATCTTTCGCATTTTCTGTTGCTGAATCCATGGCAGTCATTCTTGCCCCCTGTTCACTGGCAGCAGATTCAACCATAGCTCCAAAAATAACACTCTTTATATATTTTGGAATAACATAATCCAATACTCCCTCCGGGGAAGGTTCGTAATCCATAAGGGCGGCCCTCTTATTTTGTGCTTCCCCAAAATCAGAAATATCCACAGGCAATAACTTCATTATTTCAGGTTCTTGATTAATAGTTGATTTAAACGCAGTATATACCAAATAGACTTCATCTATTTCCTGTTTTTTGTATAATTCTAATACGATTTCCCCTATTCTTGCTGCGTGGAAATACTTAGGTTCTTCTGAAATCCCTAGGTATGAGTCATGTATAGTATATGCTCTCCTACTAAAGTAGTCCCTTGCCCTTCTTCCGACCGTTATAACTTCTAGGTTTTCCTTTTTCTTCATATGCTGCAGGGCAAGTCTAGATACATTAATATTGTATCCCCCAGCTAATCCCCTATCAGAAGTCATAACAATATACATTGTTTTTTTTACTTCTCTTTCTCTTAGGTAGGGGTGTGTAATCCCCTTACTACCATTTACAATAGAGGAAATGCTACTTTTCATTTTATTAAAAAACGGTCTTGTTTCTTCTAAGTTTCTTCTAGCCTTTTGCATCTTAGCTGTAGCTACTAATTTCATTGCCTTTGTTATTTGGCTGGTGCTATCAACACTTTTGATCCGTCTTCTTATATCTCGTATGGAGGCCACTATGACACCCCTTTGCTAATCATTTTTAAATATGGTTTTGAATTCTTTAACTGCCCCATCTATCTTCTTCTCTAATTCATCATCAATTTCTTTTCTTTGCTTGATGGCTTCGATAATATCTGAATACTTAGTCTCAATAAATTCTAAGAACTCCTCTTCAAATCTTCCTATTAAGGATACTTTAACATCCATCAGGTGTTTCCTGGTAACAACAAATAAAATTAAAACCTGATGTTCTACAGTCATCGGTTTATACTGTGGCTGTTTTAATACTTCCATAATTCGCTCTCCTTGAGCTAGAGTATCCCTTGTAGTTTTATCAAGTTCCGAGCCGAATTGAGCAAAGGATGCCAAATCACGATACTGAGCTAATTCTACTCGAATTGGCCCTGCAATCTTTTTCATTGCTTTAATTTGGGCTGCTCCTCCAACACGGGATACGGATAATCCTGGGTTTATAGCAGGGCGAACCCCTGCATTAAATAATTCTGTTTCTAGATATATTTGCCCATCGGTGATAGATATAACGTTCGTAGGAATATATGCCGAAACATCACCTGCCTGAGTTTCTATAATGGGAAGCGCCGTTAAAGAGCCCCCTCCATTTTCATCGGAAAGTTTGGCAGCCCTTTCAAGAAGTCTAGAATGAAGATAAAAGACATCTCCTGGATAGGCCTCTCTTCCTGGTGGCCTCCTAAGAAGTAATGACATCGCACGATATGCTACGGCATGTTTAGAAAGATCATCATATATAACCAAAACATCTTTACCCTTTTCCATCCACTCTTCTCCCATTGCACACCCTGCATAGGGTGCTATATATTGAAGGGGTGCCAGTTCACTGGCTGTGGATGAAACAATAGTCGTATAGTCCATAGCACCATGTTTTTCAAGAGTCCTAACAAGCTGTGCAATAGTGGATGCTTTTTGTCCAATAGCAACATAAATACAAAGGACATTTTGTTCTTTTTGATTTATTATTGTATCAATTACAATTGCAGTTTTCCCTGTTTGACGATCTCCAATAATTAATTCTCTTTGTCCCCTACCTATGGGTACCATGGAGTCAATAGCCTTGATACCTGTTTGCAAAGGGGTATCTACTGATTTTCTCTCAATAACTCCCGGTGCTACTCTTTCTACCCGCCTATACTTAGTAGATGAAATGGGTCCTTTACCATCAATGGGTTGTCCTAAGGCATTAACTACCCTACCTATTAGACTATCCCCTACAGGAACCTCAACTACTCTGCCAGTAGATTTTACTGTATCACCTTCTTTTATCCCTTCATCGGAACCAAGAAGTACTGCTCCTATATTATCTTCCTCAAGGTTTAATACCATTCCATATACTCCGCCAGGAAATTCTAAAAGCTCTCCTGCTATGGCCTTTTCTAATCCATGAATTCTAACAATTCCATCCCCAACCTGCATAACGGTTCCCACATCGGCAACTTCTAGCTGGGTCTTATAATTTTTAATTTGCTTTTTTATAACAGCACTTATCTCTTCTGGTCTAAGATTCATTTTTTCCTTACACCCCTTCTTACACGAGTTGCAAATCATATAGACTGGCTTTTAACGAATGAAGTTTTCCTTCAATACTTACATCTAAAACCCTGTCGCCAACCCGAATTTTCAATCCTCCAATAAGTGATGAATCAACTATGGTTTCGATTTGTACCTGTTTTTTTAATCCCATTACTAATTTTTGCTTGATTTTATTTATTTGTTCATTATCTAAAGGAATAGCCGAAAATACTACTGCGGTTACAATTCCTTTATGTTCTTTTATATTTTCTAGGAATGCATTTAGTATTTCTAGAAGGTGCTCTTGCCTATTTTTCCGTATAATCAATATTAAAAGTCCCATAATTTCATCAGATATTTTCGATAAAAATACTTCTTTAACAAGCCTTATCTTTTCCTCATTTAATATATGAGGATGTTGTAATACCTGCATAAATTCCTTTTCAGAATTTAGAATCTGATACAGGTTATGTATCTGATTTTCAAATTCATCAACGGCATTTTTTTCTATTGCCAAATCAAATAATGCCTTAGAGTATCTTTTTGAAATTAACTGTGCCATGACACATCCCCCATCTTAGAAATTGCCTCTTCAACTAAATCCCTATGTTTTATATCATCTATGGAAGATGCAACAAATTTCCCTGCCATCAATGAAGATACTTCTATAATTTGCTTTCTTACTTCATCTTTAACTTTAGCTTTTTCTCTTTCTATTTCTATTAGGGCTCTATTCCTTATGATTTCAGATTCTTTTCTTGCTTCTTCTAAAATACCGGTTTCCTTTTGGAGAGCCTTTTGTCTTGCTTCTTTTAAAATATTATCTGCTTCTTGTTGAATTTCTTTTAATTTAGTTTCATATTCAACTTTTAATTTTAATGCTTTTTCTTCTTCTGCCTTGGCGTTTTCTACTTGTTCCTTTATTCTTTCTGTACGCTTTTCCATGAAATCACTTAGTGGCTTAAATAGGAGCTTACTAAGTATAAAAAACAAAATAAGCGTATTAATCAGCTGCCCCCCTGCAGAAAATAAAAATTGTTTACCAAATTCAAGAAAACTTCCACCTAAATTACCACCCAAGAGAAAATCCTCCTTTCTCCATCTTACAAAACAAGCATAATTAAAATAATTGAAGGGGTAATCCCCTTCAGTATTACCCTGCTAGTATTGATAAGTATTTAGTAATCAGCGGATTAGCAAATAGTAAAATCATAGCAACAACTAATCCGTAAATACCTGTAGACTCAGCTACCGCATCACCTAAAAGAAGAGTCCTTGTAATATCTCCTTGAGCTTCTGGTTGACGACCTACAGCTTCTGCTGCCTTACCCGCTGCATACCCTTGACCTATACCAGGTCCAATCCCTGCAATCATTGCAAGTCCTGCACCTACTGCCGAACATGCTAAAATTAAAGCACTTCCATCAATTTGACCCATTATAAATTCCTCCTTTGATATTAGACAAAATAATTATAATAAATACTATATTTAATAATGCTAAATTCTTAAAGAAAATAGCAGAATTTCTACTCCTCAGTCGCAATAGAGCCAGATACAAAAATCATGCTTAACATGACAAAAATAAATGCCTGCAAAACCCCTGCAAATATATCAAAATATATATGTAAAACTGCTGGGATACCTATTTTAAATATTCCTGGCAATGCGGCATATATAAGACCCATAATAACAAGTCCTCCAGCTATATTACCAAATAAACGGAAGCTCAAGGATATCGGATTTGCCAACTCACCGATGATATTTAAGGGAAGAAGAAATGGCATGGGTTCTAAAAATCCTTTTAGATACCTTTTTATGCCCTGAGTCTTAATCCCGTAAAATTGAACCATGGTAAAGGTTGTTAATGCCATTACTGCAGTGGTGGCATAATCTGATGTGGGAGGTCTAAATCCAAGCAGTCCCCATAAATTAGAAAACAATATAAATAAAAACATGCTTCCATAAAAAGAGGCAAATCTTTTATTATGTTCTCCCATAGTAGTTGAAGTAAATGAATCGAATATCTCAACAAATGCTTCTATCCCATTTTGAAATCCCTTAGGTATGGTTTCAAAATTCTTAAGAGAATAACGAATAACTAGTGCAAGAATAATAAGAACTGCCATAACTATCCATGTACTTATCATACTTTGTGTAATATAAAATTCTTCGTTACCTATATTGATTGGAATGACGTATTTGTTAGCAAAATCTAAGGTTTCCAAATTTACCACACCCCTTTATCTGAAAAAATTCCATAATAATATGTAGTATTACCTATAAAATTATTATCACTCTAATTTTTCTTTTTTTCACCTATAATCATTAAATAGGTAGAAGCTTTTAACGTAAGAAGGCCACTAACTACGCCTAGAAAACTAATGCTAGGTTCTAAGACAGCAATCATTAATATTATTGCAGTTAACACATATCTAATCATGTATTGAGCGATGGCATAATTTCGTGCTTTTTGTGGTGCCATCCTCACGGACCTTTTTACAGAGATATCCATAAGCCTTAATCTTAAAATACTAAATATAATCCCAAAGGCAAGGCCTTTTATCCAGGGTAACGGTTCATCTACAAAGAAGAGGCCTATAACCCCAACGATAATGCCAATACCCAGTATCTGAAGAATGAGCCGCTTCATTTTATTAATCCTTTCTATTTTTTCCGTTTTTATGTACTTTTGATGTAATGACGAATAAATTACGGAATGCCGCCCCCACTCCTAAAATAGTAAATACAATCAGAAAAAATATTCCTGTATTAAACTTAATGTCTAAATAATTTCCTAATATAATACATCCTATTATCGGTAATGCCATCACCATACCAATTTGAGATATCAAGGAAAGAGCAGCTAAAAAGTCTCTGTTTTTGTTCATAAAATCCACCCATATAGTTATTTAAGAAAACCAACCCTAAATATAATAGTTAAATTAAGATACTGATTGGTTTTCAATAGTATTTCATAATTATACACCTTTATTTTTATAGTGTCTATAACAAGGTCTTCCTAGTATTTTAAAAGTCTTTGGGTCTTTCCTTCTTCATTTCAAATGAATAAAGTATTGCCTCTACAATCCTTGTAGATGCATTACCATCCCCAAATGGATTTTGAACACTTGTCATCTTATTGTATTCTTTTTTATTGGTAAGCAATGTATATGCCATGTCAAATATTTTATCTTCGTTAGTTCCTGCCAATTTTAAGGTTCCCGCTTCTATCCCTTCCGGTCTTTCTGTTACATTTCTAAGGACTAATACTGGTTTTTTCATAGAAGGCACTTCCTCTTGTAATCCTCCTGAATCAGTCATTACAAGATAGGATAAATTCATTAAATTGTGCATATCCTTCATATCTAAGGGATCTATTAAATGGATTCTTGGATGATTTCCTAAAATTTCATAAGCGACTTCCCTAACAGCAGGATTTTTATGTACAGCATAAACAACCTCTATATCTTCGAAGGTTTCTACCAATTTGTATACAGCCTTACAGATATTTCTTAGGGGTTCCCCTAAGTTTTCCCTTCTATGGGCTGTCATTGTAATTACTCGCTTTTTAGCATAGTCTATATTATTTAAAAGTTCTACTCCAAAGGTATAGTCTTCCTCTATGGTAGTCTTTAATGCATCTATAACCGTATTTCCTGTAACAAAAATTTGCTCTTTTGGAATATCTTCTTTTAGTAGATGGCTCTTAGCTAGGGCGGTAGGTGCAAAATGAAGATCAGCTAGGGAAGTTGTAAGCTTTCTATTCATTTCCTCTGGAAATGGCTGATACTTATCATATGTTCTTAATCCTGCCTCAACATGGCCCACTCTTATTTTGTTGTAAAATGCAGCTAAGGCTCCTACAAAAGTTGTGCTAGTATCACCATGAACTAAAACTATATCCGGTGACACTTTTTTCATCGTATCATCCAAACGCTCTAAGGCACGAATTGTTATATCCATAAGGCTCTGCCTCGATTTCATAATATCCAAATCGTAATCAGGTTCTAACTTGAAAATATCTAATACCTGGTCTAACATTTCTCTATGTTGTGCTGTCACGCATACAATACTTTTTATCCCATCTGCTTTTTCTAATTCTTTTACTACGGGTGCCATTTTTATAGCTTCAGGTCTCGTCCCAAAAACACTCATTACCTTTATTGACATTAGTATATCCAACCCTTCATGATTAATAATTACTACTATTTAACCATATATTTTTTAGTTGCGCAAGGAGATAGATACTTCTTAATTTATGTAAAGTTTAAAAGCAAAAATGACATACCATAGTATGTCATTTTTTAAACTTCTTTTTTTGTTTTTGTAATCATATATAAAGCTGCTGCCATAGCTATAAATACTCCTAGGGCAACCTGTGTATCCCTATGGGCTATTAAAATACCTATTATCCCAAATCCCCCACTAATTCCGTAAAGAGTGATGACCGCTCTTTTTTGGGAATATCCTTTATCTACAAGACGGTGATGGAGATGTCCTCTATCTGCCTGCATAATAGGTTGTCTATTAATAATTCTTCTAAATATTGCAAAGGTAGTATCAAATATTGGCAGTGCCAATATTAAAACTGAAATTGTAATCGTAACTGCTGTATATCCCTTGATAAATCCCTGTACTGATGTAACTGCTAATATAAATCCTAAAAATGTAGAGCCCGTATCTCCCATAAATATTTTTGCAGGATTAAAATTATAGGGCAAAAAACCTATGCAGGAACCTGCAAGAGCCGCAGTCATCACTGCTGCTACAGGACCTATTGGATTTGGCGATAATATAGATAAAATCATAAGGCATATTGCTGCTATAGAAGATATTCCTGCAGCTAATCCATCTAATCCATCTATAAGATTAACAGCATTAGTAATCCCTACAATCCAAAATAAAGTAATAGGTATACTAATTTTTTCTAAGAAAAGAGTATTACTTTCTACAAAGGGCCAAGTAACAAACTCAATTCTAATATCAGAATATATAACTACAAGGGCCGCTATAATCTGTACGAATAATTTAAGCTTTGCATTTAGATTATAAATATCATCAAAGAAACCTAATAAAAATATTATGAAGCTTCCAACTAAAAATCCCGATATTTGTTTCCATTCAAAGGCTTTAACCATAGGAGTAAGAAGAAAAACCGTAATTATAAATCCAAGAAAAATAGCTATGCCACCCATTCTAGGCATGGGTTTATTATGCATTCCCCTAGCCTTCGGCAAATCTACCGCTCCAACCTTAAAGGCAATAATTTTACTTAATGGGGTAGTAAATAGACTGATTAAAAAAGCTGAAATAAATGCTATTATATATATTAAAAAAGTTTCTTGAACAGCTATTCCTTGGAACACTTTCATCTCTCCTTAATAGTTGTAACTATATTTATTTTTTCCTATTTTATAAATTTCACACTATAAAGATTAAGCTATATATAACACATTATGTAAAAATCAATCTAAAATTATAATGTGGACCATGTATATTCTATATTCATCTGTAATAGTTGTCAAATTAAATTCATATTACAATTATTTAAAATTATTAAAAAACCGATACTGTCATTAGTATCGGTTTTTAGAATTTAGAAGGAAACAATATCAATACCTGCTTCTTTTAAAAGTTCCATAGATAATTCATCGGGATAATCCCCTCTAAACACTATTCTCTTAATTCCTGCATTTATAGCCATTTTAGCACACATGACGCAAGGTTGATGGGTTACATATAAAGTTCCCCCTAGGACAGATACTCCATGCATAGCTGCCTGAACAATAGCATTTTGTTCTGCATGAAGAGCTCTGCACAATTCATGTCTTTGTCCTGAAGGGATATTTAATTTTTCCCTCAGGCATCCTATTTCTTCACAATGAGAACATCCTGTAGGAGCCCCATTATAACCGGTTGATAAAATTCTTCTTTCCTTAACAATTAATGCACCTACCTGTCTTCTAAGACAAGTCGACCTTTTTTTTACTAAATCCACAATCTCCATAAAGTACTCGTCCCATCCCGGCCTCATAAACATCCCCCTAGATTACTTAGTCCCAAATAGACGGTCTCCTGCATCTCCTAGACCTGGAATAATATATCCATGCTCATTTAACCTTTCATCTAAAGCTGCCACATAAATATCTACATCGGGATGATCTTCTTTTAATCTTTTAACCCCTTCTGGTGCTGCAATAAGGCATAAGAATCTAATTCTTTCTACACCTTTTTCCTTTATAAATTTTATAGTGGCAGAAGCAGAACCTCCTGTGGCTAACATGGGGTCTAATACATAGATATCTCTTTCTGGCGCATCATAAGGTAATTTGCAGTAGTATTCCACAGGCTCGAGAGTTTCTGGATCTCTATATAGTCCGACATGTCCAACCTTAGCTGCCGGAATCAAATTAAGCATGCCATCTACCATCCCAAGCCCTGCACGGAGTATAGGGACAATACCCAACTTTTTACCAGCTAATGCCTTTGCCTTTGCCTTTGCTACAGGGGTTTCCACGGTTATTTCTTCCAGTGGCAAATCTCTTGTAGCCTCATAGCACATAAGCATAGCTATTTCTTCTACCAATTCCCTAAATTCCTTTGACCCAGTTTCTTTGCATCTAAGCATGGATACCTTGTGTTGAATAAGTGGATGTTCCATTACGATTACTTGCGCCATAATAATCCTCCTCTTTTTTATCCTTCTATCTGTCCTATACGGCGAATATGTCTCTCTTCATTGGAAAATTCTGTTCCTAAAAATGTTTCTATAACTTTAAGGGCATGACCAGGACCTATAACCCTTGCTCCCATAGCCAATATATTGGCATTATTATGTTCCCTTGCCGCTTGGGCAGAAAAACAGTCATGACATAAGGCAGCACGAATCCCCTTTACCTTATTGGCTGCAATAGAAATTCCTATTCCGGTGCCGCAAATAATTATTCCCTTTTCACAAATTCCCTCTATAATAAGATTAGCCACACTCTTACCAAACTCTGAATAATCACAGGCCTCTGCACTGTAACATCCTACATCTTTATAACTGATGTTTTTTTCCTCCAAATATCTTATTATCTCTTGTTTTAGTTCATACCCTCCATGGTCACTTCCTATTGCTAGCATATCTAGTCCCTCCATTTTTCCTTTTCTAATATATCACTTTCTAAAAGCTATGGCAAACCCTAATTTTACATAGTTCTACTTATGGTTTTTATTGCTTTTTTAATCACCCTATTTAAGTTAGCTGCGCAATTCTTATAGCTATCCAAATTCCCACCAAAAGGGTCCTCTATATCCCCATTTTCATTTGTAAATTCTTTTATGGTATATATTTTTTTCCCGTATTCGGGAAAGTTAAGTAGTAAGTAATGTTTATGTCCCTGTGTCATAGTTAATATCAAATCCGCATTTTCCATGTCTTTGGATTCCAAACCCTTTGATTTATGATCCTTTAAATCAATATCATATTCCTTCATCGCTACATGAGCATAATTGCTAGCACTTGATGGGAAATAAACTGAAATCCCCCTTGAAATTACTTCTATATTAAGAGGGGATTCTTGTATTATTTTTTTTGCTAGTGCCTCTGCCATAGGGCTCCTGCAAGTATTCCCCGTGCATACAAATATTATCTTTTTCATTATGACTCTCCTTTATACCTTAAGTATGTCATAAGCAGCTGCTTTTTCTAATCTATTCATAATCGCAAATCCTATTTCATCATAGGAAAAGCTCTCAGAAAAAACTATATCCATTCCTGCCTCATCAAAATCTCTTAGGCTATTAAATAGATTTGAAGCAATTGTTTTTGGATTCTCCCTGTCCCCAACGGAAATTATGCAATCTGCATTGTATAAATCCCTTGTCTGCTTTGTTGCCATTACACCAATTTTTAGGTCTTGTCTTCGTTTTTCCCTCGTGAGATTATTAATGGTATCTATTACCTTATGGATTTCTCCCTCTACTATGGTAACCTTAGCCTTAGGGGCATAATGCTTATATTTCATTCCTGGAGATTTTGGGATGGAGGATAGACTCTTTTGGGAAAGAATCGCAGGATCTACTGATATATTCCCCATTACTTCTTTTAACATCTCTATGGTAATACCACCCGGTCTTAGAACCATAGGGATTTCCCCGCTGATATCCACTACCGTCGATTCAAGTCCTACTTCTACACTACCCCCATCTAAAATCATATCAACCTTACCATCTAAATCCTCTATAACATGTGAAGCCCTAGTCGGGCTAGGTTTTCCTGAAGTATTAGCAGAAGGTGCAGCAATAGGAACCCCTGAATATTCAATTAATCTCCTTGCTATTTCATTTCGGGGAAATCTTATGGCAACAGTTGAAAGCCCCCCTGTAATCGCCTCTGGGATTGCTTCCGACTTTGGAAAGACAAGGGTTAAGGGCCCTGGCCAAAATTTTTCCACCAAAATCCGAGCATTATCGGGAATGGCACAAACTAATAAAGATAATTCCTTTATAGAGGAAATATGCACAATAAGGGGGTTATCAGAGGGCCTCCCCTTAGCAGAAAATATCTTTTTAATGCTTTTTTCATTAAGGGCATTAGCACCTAATCCGTAAACGGTTTCTGTAGGAAAAGCAACTAAACCTCCGGATTTTATAATATTTGCACTTTCTTTAATAATTTCTAAATCAATATTGTTTGGGTCTATCATTCTAATTATGGTGTCCATATTTTCGCTTCCTTTATAATACTTTTCGCTTTTATTTTACCCCTATTATACCATAGAATTCAATCCCTTTTTATAACGCGTTTTTATTTATAAAAAATATATAAGACGTTGGTTTCGGAACTTTTTAATAGAACCTTCCATATATTATAGTAGGACTTTATATAATGAAAGGAGGTTACTGTATGTCAAAATGTAATATTAGCGGCAGAAACCTTGCAACTCTTTTAGCAGATTATATTGGTGAAACTGTCACTCTTTTTACAGCTAGCGGCGGTCAGTCCGGTTCTGGTTTCACTGGAGTTGTCCTTTGTGTAAATAACTCTTTTATACGCCTTCTTACTCGTGTTGGTCCTCCCCCTGGATGTGCTCTTGGAAATGCCTGCACGGGATTTAATCCTGGGTATGGTTATAGTGGTTATGGTGGTAGCTATGGAGGGGGATATGGTGCTATTTCTGCCGGCGGGTGGAATGGTTATCCCGTTTATACTGTTGGCTCTGTTACAGATATTCCTATCGATGCTATTGTTTCCTTTGTTCATAATGCCATATAACCCCATAAAATTTACGGGCGAACAAAGTTCGCCCTTACATAATAAAATATATTTTAAAGTAATTATACAGCCTTGTAATAAGTAACATTTCACTCTAAATGTCATAATATGTAACAGGATTAGAAATCCTAACACATTA
>JGI24707J26582_10000628_pt1 | contig 27567 bp, 26 predicted proteins | sample BioPla1DNA1_FD_26582 | JGI IMG/M metagenome (IMG submission 26582)
AAAGAAATTATTAGTTGTGCTTCGAAAAGCACCGCACATCTGGCATATTGTTTAACCTTACATTGTTCAGTTTTCAAGGAACATTACCGTGATACCAGTTGATTTCACATCTGTTATCAGCGACTTTTATATGCTATCATAACTTATTTGTTATGTCAACATATTTATTTTGTAATTTTTTGTCGCCTTGTTGCGGCGACTTTTATATATTAGCACATTTATAATTAATGTGTCAATATTCCTTTTTTAGTTGTTTTTTGCAACATAATTCGCATTGACGCAGTAATTATGTTATCACAATTCCTCTATGGTTGTCAACGCTGGAAAGCAAAATAAGGCGAGCTAAAGCTCGCCTTATTCTTAATCGCGATGCCGCATATGCGGGAACAGAATAACATCGCGTATTGAGTAACTATCTGTGAGCAGCATAACCAATCGGTCAATGCCAATACCCAGTCCTCCAGTCGGAGGCATACCATATTCAAGTGCCGTAACATAATCGCGATCCATCATATGTGCCTCATCATCGCCTGATTCACGTTGGGCAACTTGATTAAGGAAACGGCCTTCCTGATCGATTGGATCATTCAGCTCAGAGAAGCCATTTGCCATTTCGCGAGCAAAAATAAAGGCTTCGAAACGATCGGTGATTTCAGGATTATCTTTATTACGCTTAGCCAATGGCGATATTTCTGTCGGATGACCAGTTATAAAAGTCGGCTGAATTAGATGTTCTTCAGCAACTTCTTCAAAAACTTTATTTAAAATGCCACCAATGCCGTCTTTAGGTTCGTATTTTACATTAAGCTTGTCAGCAGCCGCGCGGGCTTCTTCAAGTGTTTTAATTTCGTCAAAATCAACGCCGCTAAACTTTTTAACAGCCTCCGGCATCGTCATCCTGTTCCAAGGCGGAGCCAAATCAATCTCAGTACCCTGATAAGTTATTTTGGTTGTACCAAGCACTTCTTGGGCTATACCCGAGATAAGCTCCTCAGTCATACGCATAACATCTTCATAGTCAGCATAAGCCTGATAGGTTTCAACAAGCGTAAATTCCGGATTGTGTCTCACTGATATTCCTTCATTACGGAATACGCGGTTAAGCTCGTAAACCTTCTCAAAACCACCGACAATCAGCCGTTTTAGATATAGTTCGGGCGCAATCCGCATATAAAGTGTCATATCCAACGCGTTATGATGCGTAACGAAAGGTCTCGCCGCTGCCCCTCCGGCAATTGGATGCATCATTGGGGTTTCAACCTCTAAAAATCCGCGGTCGTCTAATAAACGACGCAGAGATTTTATAATCTTGCTACGTAATACAAAGGTTTTTTGCACCTCGGGATTAACAATAAGATCAAGATAACGCTGACGATAGCGAGTTTCAACATCTTTCAGACCATGCCACTTTTCCGGCAGTGGTCTTAACGCCTTTGCCAAGAAATCAAACGCAGTAACTTTGACGCTAATCTCGCCACGATTAGTCCTGAATACAGTTCCTTCTATCCCTACCAAATCGCCAATATCCAAAAGCCGGAAATTTTCGTATGCTTTATCTCCGAGAACATCCTGTCTGAAATAAACCTGGATTTTGCCAGACATGTCCATTACATGAGCAAAGCTGGCCTTTCCGTGTCCACGGATAGCCATCAATCTGCCTGCTACTCTTACAGTTTGCCCCTCTAATTGCTCAAAATTGTCCAGAACTTGCTGGGCGTGGTGAGTAGCGTTATATTTACGGCCAAACGGCTCAATTCCCTGAGCCTCAATAGCCGCCATTTTCTCGCGGCGGACTTTCATTAGTTCGTTCAATTCTTCAGTTGATTGAAGTTGTTCGTTTTGGTCTGACATAAATTCTCCCCAACTGCCTTTCCTGTGTAAACCTTATTTGATGCCGATAACCTCATATTTCAGAACACCGGCGGGTACGTTGACTTCAACGATGCTGCCAACTTTTTTGCCTAAAATTTCCGCACCGACCGGTGATTCATTGGAAATTTTAGCCTCTGTAGGATCAGCTTCAGCTGAACCAACAATTGTATATTCAAGTTCATCGCCAAATTCAAGATCTTTTAAAACGACGGTTGATCCAATAGCGACAACGTCTGATTCATTCTTTTCAATGATTTTGGCGTTACGGAGCATTTTTTCGAGAGTCAGAATTTCACCTTCAATGAAGGCTTGTTCGTTTTTAGCATCCTCATATTCAGAATTCTCACTAATATCACCAAATTCAATCGCCTGCTTAATTCGCTCTGCAACTTCACGACGCCGAACTGATTTCAAATGCTCTAATTTATCCTCAATTTTCTTTAAACCCTCAGCAGTAAGAATAGTTTGCTTTTCCACCATATCCTCTTGCTCTCCTTTGTCATTGAATTACCACGATTTCCTCTGAAATCTTCTTAGACATCTTATGCAGGTTTAATCAGTTTTGTTAGTACTTAAATAACATTAGCTGATTTGGCAATATAAATAGTGTCAAGTGAAAAACTTGACACTTTACTAGTCCTTCTCTCTGCAATCATTATAGGCATTTAGTATTACTTTGTCAATATTTTCTAACTAATTACCCTCCTTTGAATATCAATCTTGGCAGCGGCATTAGCCTTAATCTGCTCAATTTCTTCAGGAGCAATAGCCCTTTCAAAACTGCGGAATCCAGCCAATTTAAAGCCATGTTTATTGGCAAGCTGTTCTATTGTTTCAATTTGCTTAACAGTTAGTGCTCTGCCTAACGTGAAATTCTCGTAGCGTTTTTCTAAGGCCAAGATCATCGTTTCAGCCATGCAAGCATATGCCATGCCAGGCGGGAAACCAAAATTTAAGCCAAAATCAACATCTCCAGGGACTTCAACAACCCCACCCTCAATAACTAAAATATCATTTCGCATTTCTGCAACGCTCCGCGATACATTGCGCGGCCTAGCGACATCACAGACGATTGCGCCAGGTTTCAAGTCTTCAGGCTCAATAATGCTATCTACTGCGCTCGTTACAGCAATAATAATATCGGCTGATTTTAGAGCGGTTTTAGTATTTGCTGTTACTCTCACAGCTAATCCTGTCGTCCGCAAAATCTGCTCAGCAAGTTTTTCCAATTTAGTTTCATTACGGGCAGCCAAGGTGAGATAGCGAACTTCACGAGCCAGAATTTGCGCACAGGCAGCACCGATTGACCCGGTTGCTCCCAGAACAACGACATTGGCCTTTTTCATGTCGGTTCCCATAATCTTGGCAGCTTCACGTGTACCTTGCAGGGCGGTTGCTACCGTATAGCTATTCCCTGTTGTGACAGCAATATTCAAATTTTTAGCGATAGTGATGCCGGCATCACCGACAACCGAAGTAAAAGCTCCTAAGCCAACTATCTTCGCCCCTAGCTTTTCAGCTACCTTACCGGCTTTTATAATCCGCTTTATTACATATTCTTCGGGCATTTCCACCATCTGCCGGGAAGTAAGCGGACAGGCGACAAACGCTCCTTCAGCCTGCGCATGAGACGATTCTATACCTGTTATAGTCGATGCCTTAAACGGCGGTATTATCTTTAATATTCTTTCAATTAATCCATCCGGCCAATTTTGGGCAAAAGGAAATTTGCGGCCAAAGTCTTTCGCGGCGAGCGGATGTAGCATAAAAGCAAATTTTTCCATAATGATTCCCCTTTCATTGAAACAACCGCTTGATTCGCGGCTCCAGCCCTAAATCATCCAGTAAAGCTTCATAATCTTTGACTGTTAGTTGTGCTTGTGGCTTTCTAGCTAGAGCAACCAGTACACCCTCTAAAACATTTGTGCCGAATGAACGTCCGCCAAGATCCGGAGTTGTGGTGACGAGAGTGTGTACCCCTCGTTCTGTCAACAAACTCTCATCATCTTTTGTAACAGTATTGGTAATTACCGTCTTGCCGAGTAATTTGCCAGGCATATGCCGTCGTATGTAGTGAAAATCCCCGGCTATAATATCAGCCTCAGTAAAATACTTTTCAAAGCGCGGCGCATGCTGCAGCTGGTTATCGCCGGTCGGATAAAACATGCTGACCGGCAGTTTTGTAATAATCGGAGCGGCTATTTTTGCTAACCGAGTCAAACCATCCATGGTACAAATTGGAATGGGCAAACCCAGTCCAAATAACAAATCGCCAAAAACCGTCTTGCAGCCCGCCTCGACTAGCGCCTCAGCTAAACCAAATCGGTCTACGGCGCAAACAATAAGCGCTGGCTTATCCCGAAAATTTAGACCATGCTTTTCGGCTAGCGTTTTTACAACACGGCGCTCAAGAGTGTTTTTCAAACCGCTGCCGTCGACTATAGGCGTCTTTTGGGCAGCAGCCGCAATTCGGGCTGACTCACGGAATGTATAACGCTTACCGCCGGCAAAAATATATAAATCAGTCCCCCCCATACCGATAGCGTCAACCTTGCCGTCGAGTTCGCCAATAAGCGCAATCGCCTTTTCTTTATCCCCATCGGTGCCAATCCGTTCAATTGAAAAAGTCTGTCCGCCAAATTCAGTAACTACCTGATGATTACGTTTGGACGATCCTAGACTGACACTTACGACTTTCTTCATATAAAAGCCCCCTGATAATATGCTGTTACTGCAGCTGGTGAATGATTTCCCGCACTGTTTCCGGATCTACGTACTTATCATCCGCAATAGGCGATTCGCCAATCTCCACCCCGATAACTTCCTTATCAAGAAGCGTTTCCATCAGTTTTATCCGCATATTGGAACCCAGCATAATGACAATATCATATTTACGCAACGTTGCAATAATCTTCATGATATCATTGAATAGTTCTAGACCTGTTTTGGTTTCAACAAAATTCCAGCGTTCTTTTTCCGAGAGCAGCAGGGAAAAATCAATACCCTCCTGTCTTGCAATTTGTTCAAGTTCTTCGCAATTTTTAATTGGAAATCCCACTAGCGCCACTACCCCGCCTTTGCGGACCTCGCCTAAGGTTTCCAGCTTAGAAATCACCGTGCGATCAAGACCTACGCGATTAGCTGTCTCTTGCTGCGAAAAACCTTTGCTGCGCATTTCTAAAACGACGTCTATTACGCGATGAATTTTTTGTTTATTGATTATTTTTTCCCCAATCCTATACAACATCGGTGATCATCTCCATGAGCAATGCCCGTATAGTATATGTACACAGCCTTGTGCACATTCATATTTTAGCATTTTTTATAGAAATTCTCAAATAAAAGGTCAATCCTACCAATTAACAAAAAAAGATGATGGACACTACCCCCATGGATCGGAGGGAAAACGCCCAATCACCTTCTTGCAGATTTCAATTTTTAACGGTGTATCATCGTGACTCATTCCCTTTTTAAGACCCTGCAGCACTCTAACTCCAGGCTGCATGGTAAGCTCTAAATCCTGAGTCAGTTTTGACATTGTCGCCCGCCGCGCTTTTGTAAGCGATTCGGTTAACGAGTTACCGGCCGCGACATTGCTTACAAAGGTTTGCGCTAAATAAAACTGCGCCAGACTAGTCATCGGGTTGCCGCAAGCACCGCTGGCGGTAAGTCCCAAGACTTCTGGCAGATTATATTTGATACTGGTTTCAACAGAATGCTTTAGTTCCGCAGTTTCTTTAGTCATTGCTTCAAGCAAAGTTTTCGCGGTGCAAAGCCCGTAAGTTTTAAGTGCTCTGATTACTGCATGTTCAATAGTATGAGCATGTTCCTGTTCAACTAATCCGCCCAAGTTAGCCTTAATTGATACCTCTTTGCCGCTTTCTAAATCAGTGCCGTAGAGCGTTACGGGAATATCAGTCTTGCTACGAAATTCTGTATAGCCGCCGGCAGGCATCCAGCCTGCTCCTGAAATACTGGGGTATTCTTTCCGCATCTTTCTTAAATCGATTGTCTCAATATCGGCAGAAAGCAGATATGAGCCTGCAGTTTTAAGAGTATGCCAACGCGCCCGGTCACGTCCTTCCAGTTCGGCCATAACAACCGGAATTTGTGTACCATCCTCACTAACAGCCGTCCGCGAATCAATATCCATAATGCGGGCAATTACCCCGACCGGATAAAGTGACTCACTGTCAACAATCCATGGGCATACCAGTACATCGCGTCCTACACCAACATCGTGCAGAATTTGACCGCCCTGTTCAAGAATGAACATGCCAGTTATCTTTCCGCCATGCGGGCGAGGTAATATTCCATTGGCTACAGGCATAATGAGCATTTGCTGCATAATTCACCTCTATGGATACAGGTATGGACTTCGCTAACTAGTTAATGATTTTAGCTGATCAATTATTTTGAGAAAACTTTCTTTTGTCTCGGCTTGGTTAAAGCAGTGGCGGAGTTCAGCAGAATGCGGGAGACCTTTTGTATACCAAGCGGCATGCTTGCGCATCTCGCGAATTCCTATGTACTCACCTTTATGCTCTATGACCATATCGAGATGCCTTAATATTAACGCCAGTCGCTCATTCATGGTCGGCGGCGGCAGCAGTTCGCCGGTGTTAAGATAATGCACAATTTGGCGGAATATCCAAGGATTACCTTGCGCTCCTCGCCCTACCATTATGCCATCACAGCCTGTCTCGGTCAACATTTTGGCAGCATCCTGCGGCGAACGGATATCGCCATTGCCAATGACCGGAATGTTGACTGCCTCTTTGACAGCTTTAATAATTTTCAAGTCAGCCGTTCCGGTATAAAACTGCTCACGCGTCCTGCCATGTACAGCGATAGCCGCCACACCAGCCTTTTCAGCAAGCCTAGCCATATCAACGGCATTTACCGAAGATTCATCCCAACCTTTGCGAATCTTAACAGTGACTGGCAGGTTTACTGCCCTCTTTACACTGCACATTATTTCGAAGGCTAGCTCAGGTGTACGCATCAGTGCCGCCCCTTCGCCGTTTCGGACAATTTTAGGCGTCGGGCAGCCCATGTTAATATCAATTATATCGGCGCCGGCCTTTTCAACAATTCGCGCGGCGCTAGCCATGCTGTCAGGTTCCGAGCCGAATATTTGAATACTTACCGGCCTTTCGCGGTTATCAATCTCCAACATATTCACTGTATGACTGTTTTGATATATTAGTCCTTTATCACTAACCATCTCACTATAAACTAAGCCGCAGCCCATTTCTTTAGCTAACACACGAAAGGGTAAATCAGTAACGCCAGCCATCGGAGCCAAAATAACCGGATTAGAGAGCACTATATTGCCAAGCTGCATATTGTTAATAACCCTCCAAAGCACTTAGCACTTGGCTTAAGCTTACGCTGCTGCCAAGTGCCCGATTTTAATATCTATCAAAAATATTATCTGACAATATACATAACTCTATGAGTTTCTTTCATATAAAATCCTTAGACCTTCTAAGGTAAGGAAATGATCGACAATATCGATAGTGTTGGACTCCTGCGCAATCAATTTAGCTAAACCGCCTGTTGCAACAACACGGGCATCCGCTTTTAATTCGACTTTCATCCGCCGGACAATTTCATCAACTTGTCCTGTAAACCCGAAGATTATTCCGGATTGCATACTGGTAATTGTATTCCGACAAATGACACTTTTAGGTTTCACAAGTTCAATACGGGGCAATTTAGCTGCCCGTTGGAACAATGCCTCAGTCGATATTCTAATACCTGGCGCAATAGCACCGCCCAGATAGTCGCCGTTTTCAGCGATTGCACAAAAAGTAGTAGCCGTACCAAAGTCAATAACAATGAGCGGTCCACCAAACTTTTCAAGTGCGGCAACGGCGTTGACAATGCGGTCAGCCCCAACTTCACGCGGGTTTTCATATCTAATACACATGCCGGTTTTGATTCCCGGGCCTACTACTAGCGGTTCAACACCAAAGTATCGCTGGCACATCTTAACGATGGGTACAACGAGCGGCGGAACAACAGACGAAATAATAACGGCATTAAAATCTTTCATAGTCAAACCTGCATAGTTAAATAAGCTATTTAACAGCATGCCATATTCATCGCCGGTTTTGATCCGATCTGTTGACACCCGCCAGTGATGCAGCAGTTCTTTTCCGTCATACGCCCCAAGAACAATGTTAGTGTTGCCGATGTCAATTACTAAGAGCATATAAGTCCTCCAGTTTCAGTTTAAACATTACTTTATTAATCCAGAACGAATGAGCGCTTGCCGCACCCGTGTTCCAATATAGGCGGCCATTAAAGCCTTAACAATATCAAACGGCATAAACGGTACAACAGCTACCGATACCGCTGTTTTTAGGGTCATAGGCTTATTAAGAAAATATTTAAAACTGGCCATAAAACCGCCAACTCCTATAATATACGCCGCAACGAGCCCAGTCAACATATAAATAGCTGTTCGCCCGGTAGTCAGCTTGGAATTTTCGGCGAGCCAGCCAACCAAAAAAGCTGCAATAATAAATCCGAATAAAAATCCGCCTGTCGGACCGGCCAAAACAGCCAAACCGCCTTTTCCCTGCGCAAACACCGGCAGGCCAAAGCTTCCTAATAACACCCAGACAGCTACGCTAATAGACCCAAGACGACTGCCGAGAACAATGCCAGCCAACAGCACGAAGAAAATCTGTAAGGTGTGAGGCACCGGGCCAATTGGAATAGCTATCTGTGAACTTAGCGCCAATAGAGCGGCAAATAACCCTGCTAAAATCATGTTTCGTGTTGTCATTACCCCAACTGCCTTTCCTGTAAAACTACTTTTTTGCGCTGGGGCGAATGGAAACATCTCCGGCCAAAACTCGTTCAATGCTGTCTCCCATTTTCACTAATAATGCCCCGTCATCGTCAATATTAACCGCTATTCCACTGAATCTACGATTGAAGCCAACTACATCGACAGCCTGACCCAGTGTAATCGACTGAGCCCGCCATTCATCAAGAACAGCTTTAAAACCTTCTGATGTCGCTATTTGATATATATCTTCAAGCTGCTGCAAAATCGCGCTTAATAACTCAAGCCGATCAACCGGTTTTCCGGATGCCAACGCAACTGATGTTGCAATTTCAGCGATATCATCCGGAAATTCACCTTCAGCAATATTTACATTAATCCCCATGCCAAGAACGACATAATTTATGGCATCCATCTCAGCGCTCATTTCAGTAAGAATCCCGACTAATTTGCGTCCTTGATAAAGAATATCATTAGGCCATTTTATACCGCAGTCAATTCCTGAAACTTGCCGAATAGCTTTATTAATGGCTACTGCCGCCATCAATGTGCATTTAGGAGCCTCTTGGGGGCTAAACTTTGGTCTTAGTACAACCGACATCCAAATACCTTTCCCCCAAGGCGAGAACCATCCGCGTGATAATCGGCCCCGACCGGAATTTTGAGCTTCAGCTACCACCAGTGTACCTTCCGGACAGTCGTTTGCCGCCAATAACTTGGCCTCATTATTAGTGGACGCAACATTATCGAAATAACGAATTTCCCGTCCGATTATTTGTGTTGTAAGCCGGGAACGAATCTCTTGGGGCAGTAGCTTATCCGGCGTTTCGTTAAGCCGGTATCCCCGCCGTGAATGAGCTTCGATACCATAACCCGCTTGCTTTAGTTCCTGAATATGTTTCCAGACAGCTGTTCGCGATACGCCTAAACCGCCGCTTATTTCCTCCCCGGATACAAATTCATCCGGACGATGGCGCAATAGTTCTAAAATTTTGGCCCGCACCGCAATCACCTCTTGTACACTTTTTTATCCGATGAAGTCCCTGGATAATTTCGACTAGAATTCAGGTGGCGCTAAAACGCCATCTGAATTAAGTCTCCATTTATTTAGTGTCTATTATAATTGTTATCCGGAATAATTTCCAGTGTTAACAATATTTTTTAGCGGATTTCACCATGTTTTTCAGCTGATTTTATTTCCACGATTTTATTGTTGTCATCAAGGAAAACCACCGTAGGCTGGAAGTCGCGGGCTTCTTTGTTATCGATAATGGCGTAAGTGATTATTATGACTTTGTCACCAGGCTGGACGAGACGGGCGGCTGCGCCATTCAAACATATTACGCCGGAACCGCGTTCACCAGGAATAACATAGGTCTCCAGGCGGGCACCGTTATTGTTATTAACAACCTGAACCTTTTCATTAATAAAAATGTCGGCGGCGTCCATTAAATCTTCATCGATAGTAATGCTGCCGACATAATTTAAATTAGCTTCGGTAACAGTAGCGCGGTGCAGTTTTGATTTAAATATATTACGAAACATCTTTATCCTCCCATATGATATTATCAATTAATCTGGTTTTGCCAAATTTAACAGCAAGTGCGATTAGCGCCTTATCTTCGACTTGTTCTAAGTCTTCTAGGGTAACGGTATCGCAAACACCGATATAATCGATGTCCGCTAAGGGCTCAGCCTTAATAATCCCCTCAATAGTCTGTTTGATAACAACAGCGTTTTTTTCGCCGTTATTTAATAGGTCATCTGCCACTTTAAGAGATTTACTAAGTACCAGCGCGGCCTGTCTTTCTTCTGGCTGTAAATAAACATTGCGCGATGACATCGCAAGGCCGTCAGCTTCACGCACAATCGGGACAGTGACAATCTTGATATTCATATTCAAATCGGTAACCATCTGCTTAATTACAATGACCTGCTGGGCATCCTTCTGACCAAAATAGGCAGCATCAGGGCATACAAGATTGAATAGTTTAGTTACAACAGTAGCTACCCCGCGGAAGTGCCCCGGTCTAACCGCGCCGCATAGCTTATCGGTAATTTCGATAAGATCGACGAAGGTCTTTATGTTCTGAAAACCCTGCGGGTACATCTCGTCCACTGCGGGGGCAAAGACAATATCCACACCGGCTCCAGCCGCCAGTTTGCTGTCACGTTCAAGGTCGCGCGGATAAACCGCATAATCTTCATTAGCTCCGAATTGCAATGGATTTACAAAAATGCTGGAAACCACAATATCTTGCTCAGCTTTAGCCTGGCGCATAAGCGATAAATGACCTTCATGCAAATAGCCCATTGTCGGCACCAAGCCAACCGATTTACCCTCGCATTTTGCAGTACGAATAAGCGCACGCAGTTCGTCCACCCGTTTAACAATTTTCATCATAATTCCTCCACCATTAAATTAGAGCAGCATCAAATAGAAAAGCCTTCCTGTAGAGACAGAAAGGCAGAAAATGGCTAATGGCGCCGTGTCCGTCTCAGTCTCATAGATCCAAGCGGTTAAAACTATTTTGTTCTAAGCTCCTTGCCCTTATCGGTGCGACTCGTTTAGATGCCGCCCTTAGGCTTAACACTGCTATAATAGCATTTTTACAAAAAGCAGACAAGACGAAACTATAAAATACTTAACAAAGAACTATTTGCTGATTGCTAAACAATGATTCCCACCGCACGCAATTGCAACAATTTTTTCGGCTGAGCTGTCTACCGCAGTCGGCAGACTAATGTTTTCATTTGTACCATTGCCTAATTGGCCAAAAACATTGAGACCCCAGCAGCAAATAGTATTATCTTCCTTAAGAGCTGCTGCATGAAATGCTCCGGCGGCAAGATTTTTAGCTCCTGTCAAATTCCTTACCTTCACCGGCGAATTCGAATCAATGTTTACGCCATTCCCCAATTGCCCGGCTAAATTTGAACCCCAAGCCATAATATTGCCATTATCAAGCAAAGCCTGACTATGACTGCCGCCACCGGCAATGGCAACAACATTGGAAGGTAAACCTTTTACATTAACCGGACGCAAACTATTATCGTTACTACCATTTCCTAGCTGACCGGCAGTATTAAGGCCCCAGGCCATTACCCTACCGTCAGTCAGTAAGGCCAGACTATGGAAAGCGCAACCGGCTACGGCTACTACCCCTGACAAGTTAAAGACTTCATTCGGGGCAGTCCTGTCAATTACATCTCCTTCTCCTAGCTGCCCATTGTTATTGCTGCCCCATGCTTTAACTCTTCCGTCAGCAAGGACGGCCAAGCTATGAAACCCGCCGGCCGATATGCCTACGGCATTATGCAGCAGCGCTACCTGTGCCGGATAATTACGGTCAGATTTTATGCCATCGCCGAGCTGACCGTTATAATTGCGACCCCAAGCCCAAACAGTTCCGTCAGCCTTAAGTGCTAAGCTGTGCGCCGCGCCGGCAGAAATAGCAACTATTTCGGAAAGCCCTTTAACTGCTACAGGCGTCGGGCTGTTCTCGCTAGAACCACTGCCAAGCTGACCATTGGCATTAAGCCCCCATGCCATAACCGTTCCATCGGCCAGCAACGCCAAACTATGTGAACCGCCGGCTGCAACCGAAATAACCCCGTCTAAATTGTTAACAGGTATTGGCACCCTGCTATCTATCTTAGTACCAACCCCTAATTGACCGAATATATTAGCACCCCAAGCTAATACCTTTCCGCCTTTGTATCCCATCCAAATCACTCCCTGTATATATCGACTGACTGTCCAAACTTCTTAGAGATTATATTATCCCCTTAGAATCACTTAGGACACTAAAAAAAATGGGCCTTTCGGCGCCAATAAACATTAAATGATGCTAATAGCACAAGATTTTACTCACAAAGAACTCCGTCATTGAGCAGATTTTCGTCAGACTCCCAAGTTTCGACAATTGCCTTTGCTGTGCGACAATCAAAACCCATGCCCATTAGATAGCTCATTAACGCCACTTCTATTAGAACATGCCTGGTATTTTGCGTATTAATCTCCCGCAGGCCATGGCGAACGGCAGGTTGCACTTGGAGTAGAAAATTACAGGCGTTCAACGAATTAGCCCTAGGGCCTAGCGAGTAAACTGAAACATGTCGTGACCTACCTAAAAAATTCCTCACTAGATTATACATCTCCTTTCACGTCTATCTATAATATACTATGCAGGAGATACTTCTTATGTGAAGTGTGAGTAATTTATCCGAAGCGGGAGTATACCACTACGGGTACAGGCGAGCGGCTAAGTCCCTGGATAATTTCGACTAGAATTCAGATGGCGTTAAAACGCCATCTGAATTAAGTCTCCATTTATATTAATGTTTCAATTGTGCCGATAACGTCGCCGCGATGATTTTTCAGAACCGGCGGAAACATTCTTAATAATTCTTGGTGCTCGGCTGATGTTATTAAGTCGAGGCGCTTTAATACGCCTATTACCGCCGGGTTAATAGCGCGATAACTACCATCCTCAATTTTAAAGCTTATACCAATACCCTGGTTTACATCTGCCAGACAGTAAACGGCTTCGGCGCCAATCTTAGCGAGGATACGGCCTTTAGTCAAATTCATTACAGCAGTATCAATCCGCCCGGTACCAGCTACTACGCTGGGGTGAGCCAGCATCGCGTCCCTAATGGTTTTAACCGCCTCAATATTCTGGCCCCAGTTTGCCGTGTCAGGCCGCCCCAGCCGTGCATAAGCATATGCCATATTCTTGAGCGGCAGGTAAAAAACAGGAACACCGCAGCCGTCAATGCCAATCTCGACTTCTTCAGCCTTTAATCCGGCGGCATCAGCTACTGCCGTATGCATAACCTTTTGTACCTCATGGTCGGATTCAGTATAGCCTTCGACTGGTAGCCCAAGCATTTTGCACAGTGCCAGCATCCCGGTATGTTTTCCGGAGCAGGCATTGTGTACAGCCTGATATTTTTCATTATTTAGCATAATTGCTTTGGCCGCTTTGCTATTCATTGGTTTAGCCGAACCGCAGGCTAGTGCTTCCTCAGTAAGCCCAACTTTCAGCAACGCCTTGCGCACTAAATCGACATGCTGCTGTTCACCGCTATGCGATGATACCATCAGCGCCAACTCTTCACTCGTAATATCATACTTGGCCAACCCGCCTTCGAAAACAAAAGGCAATACCTGAAACGGCTTAGCTGCTGAACGCCAAAACATCGGTAGATCGGGATTTCCAACACTATCAACTAACTTACCCTGAACATCAACAACAGCAATATCACCGCGATGTAAACTCTCTACCTTGCCGGCACGCGTATATTGCAGCAATATTTCACTCATTTGACTTCCTCCTTGGTTGGTTGCATATCTGGATAATATCTTAGCTATTTTCTCTGACTCAATATTGATTTCCTGCCTGCCATCATTATCATGTACACCTTTTAACCTTGTCAGTCGCTTAAATACGCGCTAAACTTATACCAGTAGTTACCAACATACACGGGAGGTATTTGTTTATGAGATTAACTAAACTGCTCATGACCTTTCTTGCTATTTTTCTACTTATTATCACCCCGTCTATAGGCAAAGCGAATTCAGCCTACATTATTAACGGAATATTAACTGAATCGGCGCCGGAAACTTTTGAATCCGACGTAAAACAAATCACTGAATTTAATAACTGGTATAACCGTTATACCAATTACCCAAGCGGCTACAGCATGATTTATCCCCGCGACATGATTGTAGATGTTTCCCTTTCAGCTGTGCGAACAGTCTTTGCCAATAATATAACTAAAATCGAAGTTTATTATGATGATTTTAGCAACACTGAAACCACGGCACGTAATTATATTCATTATGGGAATAGATTCCTCCGTAATACCGACGACCATACTGTAACTTTGGACTCAACCTTTTCCGTGAACGGCTTTAAAACGCATCTGCTGAAATGGGAACGCCGTAAACTGGCCCGGGTAGAGAACGATAAGAACTACTATGCCTCAGCTGAGATTATCAAAAACAGTTCCGAGGTGTATACCATCTTTATCAAATCAAGCCAGCCGATTCAAAACGAATTGGCTATAATAGAAAGCTTTAAAATCATTGATAAACTGGGCCAGGCTGGTATCTATAAACGCAACGCAAGATCATTTTCCAAGTTCAATAGCGAAACTGTCAGCTTTTATGACAAGTATTTCAGCCCCACCAGTAAACTAACCTGGGGCCTGTTTGAACCCTCTGCCCCCGAGACGTTTTCATACTTAGCTCCGCTTGAAACTGCTATGGATTATACCTTCCCTATTTTGCTTCGTTATCAGTCTCTTGAAGAAAACGCCCCGATTCGCGGTCTTAACAAAGCCTACGAACAAGGACGTTATGTTGAACTGACTCTCCAAACAGTTAATCCTGGCCTTGTCAATGCCCTCCGATCACAATCGGCAAACGCCAATGCTCGCATTATATACCAGATGCTTGACGGACAATACGATGATTACCTCCATGAGTACGCTGCCCGCCTTAAAGCCTTTGGGCATCCGGTTTTATTTAGGTTAAACAATGAAATGAATGGTGACTGGTGCTGGTATTCGGCCTATTATACTTCCAAAGACACTGACCTATATATCGCGCTGTGGAAATACATTCACTCAATATTTATGGCCGAAGGTGTTGAAAATGTTCTATGGGTCTGGAATCCCCATGATGTCTCGCGGCCTGACTTTAAATGGAATCACTACCTGACCTATTATCCGGGAGATGAGTATGTCGATATTATTGGACTAACCGGTTACAATAACGGCACCTACTTCCCCGGTGAAAAATGGCGTGAGTTTGATGAAATATATCAGCCTATCTATGATGAATACACTGCCATTTTCCCCAAACCATTAATGATTACCGAGTTCGCTTCAAATTCAGTCGGCGGGGATAAAGCCGCCTGGCTCCAAAATATGTTCAATTCAATTAATAAGTACCCGGCCATCAAGGCTGCCGTCTGGTGGAGCGGTATCGATTATGACGAAAATGGCAACCCCGGTCGTATCTACCTAATTGACGAGAGCGAGGAATACCTCAAAATTTTCCGAGAAAACTTACCTGAATAAACTTCGAAATCCGGCTTGCGCCGAGCTTTAGCAAAAGCATAAGCAAATGAAAAAAGGGCAGTCTCAAAATAGTTTTTATACCTATTTTGAGACTGCCCCACTTTTATCCGACAGAATTCAGGTGGCGTTAAAACGCCATCTGAATCAAGTCTCCATTTATAACTTAGGAATTTTAATTGTGGAAACCATAAGCGCTGATAGCGCAATCAGCAAAAGAGCATTTAACTCGAACGGAAAACTGCCGCCGACTAGCGCAGCTCCAGCAAGAACAGGACCGGCCGCCGTAATCGGCAAGCCTAGATAATAGCCTTGAAATGATACCGTATTAAACCTTGCCAAGCGCAAGGCCCCGCAGATTGGGAATAACGCAGCCAGCAGATAGCCGTTCCAGCCAGCACTGATAAAATTCAGCATATACGCTATGATAGCAGGCGCTACACCAAACGATACTAAATCGGCTAGCGAATCAAGCTGTTTTCCAAATTCGCTAGCAACATTAAGTCTTCTGGCAATCCTTCCATCTAAACTGTCAAACAACGCCGCCCCAACAATTAGAGCAGTAGCTGCCCACCAGTCCTCCATCAAAGAGAGCAGGATAGCCATAATACCGGCGAAAAGATTAAAGACTGTCAGCATATTGGGGATCCATCTTTTGGACATTTACATCACCTCAGATGATCCTATTCCCTTGTTATATACACAATCTTAGGGGGGGTTCCTGTGCCGCCTTGGGTAGTATTTATGTCTGAAGTATCAGCCGGAGGCTGCTCATCAGTGTTTTCCGGCGATTTAGGTGTAATTTCGCCTTGATTCAGCAACTCCTCAAGTTCAGTGCCTTCAAGTGTTTCACGCTTAATCAGCGTTTCAGCAATCAAATGCAGTTTATCGATATTGTCATTAAGAAGTTTCTCTACTTCGGAGTATGCCGTTTCAACCAGTCGGCGGACTTCTTTATCAATAGCGTATGCTACTTCTTCACTGTAATTGCGGTCACGTGATATATCACGCCCCAGGAAGACTTGTTCCTGTCTGCGACCAAGCGTAATCGGACCAAGTTCATCACTCATGCCGTACTCGCAAATCATTTTGCGAACAAGTTCGGTTGCGCGTTCTAAGTCATTTTGCGCGCCTGTGCTAATTTCTTTCAGCACCACAGCTTCAGCGACTCGGCCGCCTAATAATGTCTTAAGCTGATCTAATAGCTCGGACCGCGTTGCATAATAGCGATCTTCCTTAGGCAGCATGAGCGTATAACCGCCAGCCCGGCCACGGGGAATAATGGATACCTTATGCACGGGATCAGTATGGGTAAGCAGCATGCCGATAAGGGCATGACCGGCTTCGTGATAAGCGGTAAGCCGTTTTTCTTTATCGCTGATGACCTTACTCTTACGTTCCGGTCCGGCGACTACCCTTTCAATTGATTCTTCAAGCTCCTCCATTTCAATACGCCGCTTGTTGCGTCTGGCTGCCAGAAGAGCGGCCTCATTGACTAGATTGCTAAGATCAGCGCCGGTAAATCCAGGGGTACGTCTAGCCAAAACCTCAAGATCTGCGCTTTTTTCAACCGGTTTGCCTTTGGTGTGGACCTTTAAGATTTCATGCCGACCTTTAACGTCCGGCCGGTCAACAGTAATCTGCCTATCAAAACGGCCCGGTCTTAACAACGCTGGGTCAAGGATATCCGGGCGGTTAGTTGCGGCAATAATTATAATGCCTTCGTTAACGCCAAAACCATCCATTTCAACAAGTAATTGATTAAGCGTCTGTTCGCGCTCGTCATGACCGCCGCCCAAACCGGCGCCACGCTGACGGCCAACTGCATCGATCTCATCGATGAAAACTATACAAGGAGCACTCTTTTTGGCTTGCTCGAACAAATCGCGCACACGAGATGCCCCAACCCCGACAAACATTTCGACGAAGTCAGAACCGCTGATACTGAAGAAAGGTACTCCGGCTTCACCGGCAACAGCTCTGGCTAACAGCGTTTTGCCTGTGCCGGGAGGTCCAAAGAGCAATACACCTTTCGGGATACGAGCTCCCAAATCGTTATATTTTTTAGGATGCTTTAAAAACTCTACTACTTCTTCTAATTCCTGCTTTGCCTCATCAGCCCCGGCCACGTCGGCAAAAGTCACCTTGATCTTGTCTTCACTATGCAGCTTTGCGCGGCTTTTGCCGAATGACATCACCCGGCTACCCCCGCCTTGGGTTTGCTGCATGATAAAGAACCATACGCCGATTAGCAATAAAATCGGCAGAATTGATGAAAAAATCGTCGTCCACCATGGCGGCTGCGGCGGCTGTTCGGCCTTAATATCTATATTTTTTTCCCGCAGTGTGGCAATAAGGGTTGGATCGTCTGGCACAACAGTTGTAAATTCTTTTCCATCTTTCAAACTGCCCTTAATGGTGTTATCTACTATTGTTACACGCTCAACATTTTGCTCTTCAATGCTTTTTAAAAGCTGAGTGTAGCTAATCTCCTGTGTGGTAGTTGTGCGTGACGAATAATAATCAATAATAGATATAGCAATGATGATAATTAATAAGTAGAAACTAACATTCCGGAAAAATTTGTTCAACAACTAGCCCTCCTCTCACTGGAGCACATACATAACAAATTTTGGCCTATACAGCAGAATATTATACCATTGATTGCAACATTTAACAATGTATTTTAGACCTTGTATTTCAACGTCTGCTTAAACAGCAGACGACTGCAGTCCAGCTAAATTTTATTTATAAATTTCTGGTTTGAGAACGCCAATGAACGGAAGATTACGATACTTTTCTGCATAATCCAGTCCGTAACCCACAACAAATTCGTCAGGAACAATGAAACCGTTGTAGGATATCTCAACATCAGCCTTGCGGCGTTCAGGTTTGTTCAAAAGCGTACATATCTTAACGCTAGCCGGTTTACGCGATTTAAGGTTTTCCAAAAGATACTTCAGTGTAAGACCGGAGTCAATAATATCTTCAACAATAAGTAGATGCTTACCCTGAACTTCTTCATCCAAATCTTTTAAGATTCGGACAATTCCACTTGATGTAGTCGATGATCCATAGCTTGATACCGCCATGAAATCAATTGCTACCGGCACCTTAATAGCCCGCGCCAAATCGGCCATAAAAATGACTGCTCCCCGCAGTACGCCAATCATGAGGATTTCTTTGCCAGCGTAGTCGGCTGTTATTTCCTCACCGATGGCTTTAATCCGTGACGCCAATTCTTCTTGACTTATCAGGACTTTTTCAATATCGTTCAGCATTACTTTTTCCTCCTAGTCTATTTCAATTGTTGAATTGTCAGCTGTAAAAATTGTGTTGTAGTTCTGATTACTCTACCCCGTTCTGCCTGGCGATAGCCGGTAACCCAAATTATGCCCCCCTTATCGCAAACTAAGAGAATACTGTCGCGTTCCTCCTGTGGTACTTTAGCGTCAATAAAAAAGTCCTTTAATTTTTTTGTACCTTTCAGACCAAGCGGTTCAAAACGATCACCCGGTAGTCTGGTACGGACATAAAGAGGAGCCTCTAAACTCCGCCAGTCAAAAACACCAACCTGCCCACCTTGCTTTTCCGGCCGCGTGCTACAAATTTCGGCAGTGATTTTTACAGCTAACTGTTCTATGTAGGTAATGCCTGGAATGGTTAGGTTGGTAGTCGGAACTGTCGCGACGGCAATTTTAGGTTTCCAGCCGACTAGAAGCTCATGATAACCCTTTTTAACCAATAAACGCCCTGGTAGCTCGACGATATTCCCCACAGCAGCGTTTTTTGCCATCATTATCAATCTTTCCACATGGGAAAAGGTTATTCCTTTTAAATTACCTTGTTTTTTTTCAACCGTCAAGCGTAAAAGTTCACGCTGGAGCGCAATATGTTGACTCAACAGTTTCCGGCAATCGATTGAATATGTACCTTGATCAGCCGTTACTGTGGCTGGCCATAGCTGCTCGGCCGCCTTATTTATATAATCATGCTGTTCGCCGATAACAGCCGCCGTGCGAAAGAGAGTATCTTTAATTGCGGGATTATATTCTTTTTCAAGCAGCGGCACTAATTGCAGCCGTACCCTGTTACGTAGGAAATCGGTTTCAAAATTTGTTATATCTGTACGCGGACTGAGCTGATTTTGAAAGCAATAAGCTTCTATCTCACTTCGACTAACGGCTAAAAGCGGTCTAATAATTCCGCCGTTAGCGGCCTGCATTCCTCGTAGTCCGCCACTTCCGGCGCCTCGAAGCAAATTAATCAGGACAGTTTCGGCCTGATCGTCAGCATGATGACCTGTGGCAATCTTGGCGCCGCCTACAGTAACTGCGACTTTACGTAAAAAATCGTAGCGTCGTTCCCGGGCCTCCTCTTCGAGCGAACGGCCACTAGCCTTTGCATATTGCGGCACATCAATAGACGTCTTATAAAAAGGCAGGTTATATTCGGCACAAAAATCAGCAACAAAAGCGGCATCAGCCGCTGACTGCTCGCCTCTTATCATGTGATCGACATGCGCAACAACAAGCTGGAACTTATATTGAACGGATAATATATTAAGAATATGTACTAACGCCAGTGAGTCAGGTCCTCCCGAACATGCGGCGACAATTTTATCTTCCTTGGTTAACAACCTATTCTTATCAATCCAACCTTTAATTTTTTCTAACATGTTCAGTGCTATTCTCCACGTTATAGTTTATAACCAGCCGATAGACAGTAGAACTAACAAATATGCCAAAAGCTATTGCGCCGCCGATCATTAATGTCTTCATCCCCATCGCCACGCCTTCGGCGTAACGACCCTCGACCAGGAAGCGAATGGTAGTATACGCCTCGCCGCCCGGCACTAGCGGGATAAAGCCGGGTATAATAAAAATAGTTGCCGGTTTTCTCAAAAGTCTAGCCAACAGTTCGGCAATTATGCCAATGGCGATACTTCCCAAAAAGTCCGCTAATATAATATTTCCCCCGCTTTGGAGGGTTGTATACACAACTAGCCAAGATAATACGCCAACCATTCCATCGTAAAACAACAACCTGCGCGGCACCCGGTAAAGTACGCCAATTGCCGCAGACATAAAAAAAACTGCTGCTATTTTTAGGCCAAGCATATTATCACCTCACAAAGTGTACTGCAAGCCCGATTACTACCCCCATCGCTACTGCTGTGGCCGTCAGCGCCGCCTCCATGCCGCGTGACAGCCCGCTTAAAAGATCACCCGCTATAACATCGCGAATAGCATTTGTGATAGCGACCCCAGGTACCAACGGCATAATGCCGCCAATTATAACTGCATCTCTGTTAAGATACGGCAAGGCATTATCAAGTCCCGAACCTATTAAGGCGGCTGCCATGCCGCCAAGAAATTCAAATGTGAATTGAACACCATGCCGGCGCGAAACAATATGAGCGATAAAACGCACAGTTAGCGCAGCGCCAAAAGCCCCAAGCACCTCTGCACTATTTGCATTCTGAATAATAGCCGTTGTACCGCCGACTACTCCGGCTGCTAGCATCGACGGAAACAACGAGAATCCTGTTCGCTCACGACCGATATGTTCTAAAATACTGTATGCCCCCTGATAATCAATCCTCTGCGCTACCAAGCGCCGTGACAGTTCATTAACCTTAGCAATACGATCCAAGTTAATTGTTCGGGCCCGCACTCGCCACATTGAGGTAAGCAGATTTCCAGATGAATCATAGACCGTTAAAAACAACCCTGTTGGTATAACAAAACTTTCAACCTTTGCGGCCCCGCACGCCTTAGCCATATGCATCATCGTTTCTTCAACCCGGTAGGTCTCAGCTCCGTTTTTAAGCATTATTTCGCCGGCCAGCCCGGCAATTTTGACTATCTGCTCTAGCGAAATAGCCATTGCTGCACCGCCCTCGTCTATTTAGTCACATAATTCTTGCGAAACTGGTTATTCTCCTGCATTATTATACCAAATAGTATGCCCGCTACAAACATACTTTTTTACTCGTTTTAAAAAGGCCGCTAATGCGGCCTTAATGGTTTTTACAATATCGCTTATTAATTTACAACCGGCTGCTGAATAACTTTAGCTACCAGTACTGTCATATCGTCCCGAAGGCGGCCGCACGACAATTCNATTGCCTGCCTAAGCAAATGATCGGCAATTTCCTGAGGGTGGCCGTTATCAATACGCCGCAGGAAATTTACCACCCAGCTTTCCCGCTCAACCCCGCGCCGGGGCCCGGCGATAACATCGGCAATACCATCACTAACCATAACTATTATATCACCGGCCACTACAACCGTTTTTACAGGCTCAATCTCAATCTGTTGAATGATACCGATCGGCAATGATGAAGATTGAATGGTTGAAACCTCACGCACTCGCTTGATATAGCTTGGCGCGGATCCGACCTTTAAAAATTCGGTCTCACCGGAATAGGTGTCAATTATTGCCATGTCAACGGTAGCAAAGCTTTCTTCCGGGGTTTTTAACAACAGCAATGAATTGACTGTCTTAACAGCTACATCAACATCAAACCCAACCGCCAACAGTTTTTCCAGGAATCCGACCGCCATATTGCTTTCACCGGCTGCTTTGCTGCCGCTGCCCATCCCATCACTAAGCATGAGGGCTATCTTACCCTTATTAAGCGGCACAACAGCACTGGTGTCACCACACACGCCCTGCGGCTCTTTTGCGGCGCTTGCTACCCCTGTAATAACACTCAGACGGCTGGCTACCTGCATAGTCAGCTTGCATTTTGTGTTCTTGCCTTTATTGCCGCATTGCGCATGCAGCATAAGTTTCTCCTGAACCAGACTTGCTGCTAGCGGCAAAATTGAATTCTTACATTCGCGGTTGCCGTTACAAGGATTTTTACAGGCCTCTACCTTGGCCGCCCCTTTTGTCCCTGTAACCCGCACTTGCTCAAGCGGACACTCAAGCAGCGCGGCTTTAGTCTTTAACACATAGGCGAGCTCACGGTCGGAGCGCGGCTCCTTTGCAATCTCATGCGCAAGATTACCGATAATAGTTCCGGCCGCCCGCATTTGTTCGGTAACCATTTGCCGGTGATCGATTAATTTTTTCTGCCAGAAGGACAATGACCTGTTCCGCTCTATTACCATATTTACCGTCTCAGCTAGTTCAGTACGCCTAACGCAGTTATCCTTAATCAAACGCGGCAGATTGCCGTCTTTAAGCGTTTCCCCTTGTCCTCTTGACATAATATCAAGCATAGCCTGATAAGTACGATAGAAGTTGTTTTCCCAACATTCTACCCTGTTGGAACAAGGTCCGCAGACCCGCTCACCGATAACAGCCAGCGCTCTGTTTAACTCATCATCACGGGCCTTCTCTTTGCCGCTTGCGGTAATCGAACCAAAAGCGTCAGCTAAATCTCCGAACATTTCCGCGATATTATTTATCTTGGCTTTAGCCTCATTAAGCACAGTTGATGACAATAGCAAGTCACCGGTTTCTCCGTCCTGAAGATTTTGCGTAAGTACCACTAGCCTTTTGGTAGGAATCAGCAAAAATAAGCCGGCTGATATGGCAACCTCGATCAAAACTAACATTAGATCCGGGGCTTGTCCTAAATATAGGATGGTAACAAGACTGCCTAGTATGAATCCCAAGATAACTGCAAATCGGCCTAGTCGTCTAAACACACCTGCCAGCAGTCCGGCTAGTGCATAAAGCGATATGGCGGTCGATACATTGTTTTCGGTTATTCCAATAACCAGCCCAACAGCAATACCGACTGATGCTCCCAACCCGGCGCCGCCGCTGAATGCCAGCGCCATGATAAGCAGCCCACCGGCAATGTCACGTACGCTGTAATCAGCCGCCGTCATATTGCCAAACCCAGCTACAGCAATGGCCAGCATGGCGGTCAAACAAATTAGACTATCATTTGAAACCCGGACGGTTGAATCTTTAATGAGCAGCGGCATACCATACAAAAAAATATATGTTGATACCAGACAGATAGCGGCATTGAACAGGGCAAACACCATACTGTATAAAGCTGTCTGTTGCCCGACAAGATTAACTGCCATTCCGGCAAATGCGGCGGCACAGGCAATCGCAACCGGAACAACTAAGAGTTTGCGATGCATAAGCGTAAGCTTGTCGGCTAACCGGAAATAGAGCAGGATACTAAAGCCATAAATCCACGCCTGCGGGTAATTCCCGCTCGAAATAACACCCGCTAACGACCACAGTGCCATTGCCGGTGCCCTGCTCCGGTCAGTATGGGCTACGGCTGCGAATAACGCCAAACCAAAGGGCGCCATTTCGCCCATTATAGCCACGCGCCCCAACAAAAAAGCCAGAATACTCATAAGAAGATGTCTATAAAGCAGGGTCCTAAAGACGGCACTAATTTTACTATTAATAGCAGTCCATGCAAACTTCTTCACCCTTGGCTTAGGTGACGGCGGCAGACTAGGGGCCTGTACTACATCTTCTGGCACTGAAACGACAGTCACTCTCGGCATAACTTATCCACCTCGTATCGTGTGTTACTTAATATTTTACATAAATTGTAAAACGGTGTATGTCTGAACAAGTCATACCAATCGTAAAAAAATCTGACACTATCCGCGAGAAAACTCAAAATTATCCCGGCCTATCAGCGACTTTTCATGTTTTGGCTGCATGATGGCTGCATTTTTTGTCGATAAAACTCAAGGGTATGCGCCTATAGCAAGTAAATTTTCAATGTGTAAAACACCGATATTTGGGGATTTTAAGCGCGAGGAGGTTATGTTTTTATGAAACTACTACTGCAGCCGCTCCCAATCCGCATTTTTCACTGGGTAATGTTTGTGTGCGTCATGGTCCTCCTATTCACCGGCTTGTATATCAATAACCCCATTTCAGCAATAACCGTTCCGCTAAACATGGTCCGTAAAATTCATAGCATGTTTGGTCTCATCTTAATAGCCAATTTGCTTGGGCAGATATATTACTATGCTGTTACAAAAAAATTTACCGAAATTTTATTACTGCCCGGTGACTGGGTCAACATGCGCAGTTTTACCCGCTATGTACTATTTATAACCGATGGCCACCCCAACTTTGGCCGCTATAATCCCGGCCAAAAATGGCTTTTCACTTCCTGGGGAGTAGCTGTGCTGGTAGCATCGTTTACCAGTATGATTCTGCTGTTTCCCGATAAAACTTCTTGGCTGCAGCTGCACCTAGGCGGCTTAAATACTGTCCGCATCCTTCATTATTTTGTCGCCATCTTTTTTGCGGCTACAATTCCGCTTCACTTTTACCTTGTTTTCACCGAAGATCCGGCTAAACTTCAAGCTATATTTACAGGTTATATTGAAAAAGAGCCTAACAAAACCGATAAAAATGATTAGAATCCTCCTGGTTTGGCAAGTTTATACTTATACCCATAATGAGGAGAGAGCTAACCCATGAATAGTCAGCGAATTTTGCTAATGGGCAGCCTGCTGCTTTTTTTAGCAGGGATAGCTTATAGCATGTTTTATCAATTTCTTCTAAATCTCGCCCATCACCATTCACTGCTTTATAATCTTGATATGGCGCTTAATATGGCCGTCAAAGGCGATTTTGAAGCAGCATCGGCCTTTGCCCTCCAATACCGGGCGGAAGCAGCAGCACGCGAAATACACAGCCGCATTCCCCTTGAACTGATGCTTACCGGTGCTCTCTGTGCACCGCTTTTGATTGCTAGCCGCTATATCGAGACAAGTGAACGAATGCAGCGTATTTTTGCCCTCCTAGTTGTACTTGGCGGTTTCGTACTGGCTTCGGGCGAAATCATCACCGTTTACGGACCTGAACGCTGGGGCTTTCTCATCACCCTAGGCGGTTATAGTTGGATTGCTTTGGGTCTCTTGGGCTATACCATTTATACCGCCCTCTACATGTGGATTCATGATACTCCAAAAACCAGCCGGTCCCGGCGTAACACCACCTCAAACTAAAAGCGGTGAGACTTAAACCAGCCTCACCGGATCATCTGACATATTTAACAGATGCACAGCACAAGTAAAACAAGGATCAAACGATCTTACAACGCGGCCGACCTCGATCAGACTCTCGGGGTCGGCCACTGGCGTTCCGACCAGAGCTTCTTCTACCGGCCCACGCCTTCCTTGAGAATCGCGGGGTGAGAAATTCCACGTTGTCGGCGTTATTACTTGGTAGTGTACCACCTTGCCGTTCTTAACTTTTAGCCAATGCCCCAGCGCTCCCCGCATCGCATCTGTTGTTCCATAGCCTTCACCGTTGGGTAGCGGCGTATAATGTAAGATGGTTGGTCCGTTCACAGCTAGCTGATCGAGCCAGCTAGCTGCTAACCGGCAGATTTTCAAGGTTTCATAAGCCCGGGCTACCACTCTGTCCATTGCTGAAATACCGCGTTGATAGTCCCCGCAGATGAAACCGCGCGCCAATGGCCCGGTTTCAAATGGCTGCCCATCATAGCGGGGTGCTTTTACCCATGAATATGCTTCGGCCTTGTCTCGATCCGGCACTGTAGTTCCTTCGGCAGGATGACGGGCATAGACCTGGTCGCTGTACCAGCTCGCGGTAATATCTTCAGTTATTTGAGCCATATCAACTTGTTCTACCCGACCCCGGTTTTTTATAATCCCTGNCTGAAATTCCTGCTTACCGGATACCGGGTGGGTAAACATGCCATAAGAGATGAAATTGCCGTAACCAATTCCTAAATTATAATAATCCTTATAATAGCTAGCGATAGTCAACACATCCGGGATATGAACCTTCTCAACCCATTCGGTTATTTCCGACAGGATGCTCCGGTAAGCAACAATCCGTTCACTGGACGCTTTTTCAGTAACTCCGCTCGGCAGGATTGTCTGCTGATGCGGTGTTTTTGCACCAAAAATCGCCATCATCTCATGAGCACGGGCTGACAAATGAACGCCTTGTTTCATATGCTCCAACAGCTCTGCGCTCACTTTTTCAGGTATCCGGTAATCACCATTGAGCCTAGGAACATAGGGCGGAATATCCGGTCCTTTTACATAATCAAAAAAAACCAACACGTAAAAGTGCCGGAGATGGTTTTGGATTATATCTGCGGCAAAAATAAGATTTGCTAAGTGTTGTCCATTGGGCGGCATTGCAACTTTGAATATCTGCTGTAAAGCGATAGCAGAAGCGACCGAATGGGCCGATGAGCATATGCCGCAAATCCGCTGCATAAAGAAGACGCAATCACGCGGATCCCGGCCAATCATCATATTTTCAAAACCTCGGAACAGTGTACCCGAAACATGGGCATCGATGACCTTGCCGCCTTGAATATCAACATCCAAGCGCATTGGTGCGTGAATTCGCGTAAAGGGAAATATCGTTTTAACAGCCATAGCTACTCCTTCTTACTTTCATTATGCCAAAAATCGCGGATGCGCTTCAAAAATGACTTTCGCTTACGGCGTTGGTTTTGTACAGCGAGGTTTTTGGTCTCTGCCATTAGCGCGTTCTGCTCTCTTATTAAATCATCAAGGTCTTGCTTTAATTGAGTAAGGTTTTCCGGTGGCAAACTTTCACCCGGTTTGGTACCTTTCAAATAGTGCTTATGAATTCGCCGGGCAAATACCCCGGCTGCCAGGTGAGTGCCAATCGCCCCTACTCCCAATACTGTCAGCGCCGCCCCAAGCTTTCTAACGTTGACAGCTACGGCCGGCGTTTGGATATCCGGCAGGTGGTTAAAAAACGGCATCATACCGTCAGGAAAGTGGGGGCTTGCGCAGCCGATGCATGGCGTCCCGGCTTTCACCGGCCAATTGACATAT
>JGI24707J26582_10000629_pt1 | contig 27563 bp, 24 predicted proteins | sample BioPla1DNA1_FD_26582 | JGI IMG/M metagenome (IMG submission 26582)
GGTCTAATGTAAACTGATGTATATCCTCTACAACTCTACTCGTTCCTCGTTCGACTTTATTAAAATAAAAAACTTGTGATTTCTCTCCAACTGCCTCGGCGGGATAGTGTGGCATTCCCCATACAAACTCCACAAACCAGTTTTGTCTACCAGAATCTTCATACCCGATATCAGAAACAGTTATATTCTGAGGAGGTGTAGACGGTATTGCTTGTTGGGCAGAAACAATTTGAATTGCAATAGCAGCAACCATTGACAAGATGATCACCCAAACTATAATACGCGCCAAAATTATTCTTTTTCTCATTATAATCCCCCATTTACCTGTTACGTTCTACCATTCACCTAAGAGCTCTAACACTGTGATTATTGAGTGCAGTGTCTGTTCAATCGTTGCCTTACTTTCATATTTATATGAATAATCTGTTTCAAGCTCGGTGACTCCTAAGTCCAATGCTATTATCAATCTATTATAAATCGCATCGGGTATTTTATCACCATTTGTAATATGCATAAATGTTGATGGCCTCATCATGTCAGAAGGCACACCTGTCTTAAAAGCATAGATTTCTACAACCAGAGAATTTGCCTGTCCTCTGTTTAAAACTTGATTTACCAAGGAAGGAGGGATAAACTCATCAAGGTTGAAATAACGAATTTTTGCAGGTGCAGACAACCCTGCTACTTCAGATTGAGTGTTGGTAATTGCTTCAAATAAATTTACAGCGGTATCTGCAGAAATATAATCACCAGGGTAAAGAGTGGTTCCAAAGATCTTGCGCAAATCATATTCCTCAGATAAACGTTTCAATTCAAGGTCTACAAAACCATCAGTTTCTGGCAAAATAATTCTGGGTGCATTAAAAACTGTATATTCTCCAGGGACCTTGGCTGTAAAAAATATGTATGGAAATGCCCATCCCTTAACAGCCATGGGTTTAGACCATGTTCTACTGTTATGTAACAATACATACGGCTCGGCAAGTCCACTGCTGCCATCTTGAAGTATTTTTAGCCTAATACCACCCTTGAGCTCTGGTAATTTACTTCTTTTTATTACAGAAGCTGAAAGGCCTCTCCCACCGTCAAGAATATCTTTTATATATAAGGAAAGTTGTTCTTCTACTCTCTGTACGGCAAGCTCTATAACATTTTCTATGTCGGTATAGCTTTGATACGACAAGACACTCCTCTTTTCAAGCAACTTATTTAGTTCACTATCCAATATACCGTATTTAAAAGGTCCCGAAACACCGGGTTCTTTGAGTATATCATAGATAATTTCGTTCATTTGAGCATATGTTCTTCTCATGCTCAGTGAAGAAAACTCAATGTCATATACATCCGAGCCATATGTCAACTCAGGGCTTGGACGAACTGAACCCTCTTGTTTTCTTTGAACTGTAATCTCTAACATGGTTTCCCTCACACCAGTTTGAGCTATGGGCTTTTTGAGGTCTTCAAGGTTCAAGCTATCTTTTGTTAAAGTCAATTCACAACCCGACAACTTTATTGTAAGTCGGCTTGTTGTAGTTTGCAGTGTTTCAAGTATTTCCATTGGAACAATTATTATATCCTTCATGGCATCGGGTTTTTCCTTTGATATATCAATAGTTATACCCGAATGGTCTGCAACCTTCATATAGTTAGAGATCATTGCACCCTTTAATAGTATCCTGTTAGAGTATTTGTCCAACTCGTCAACTGTAAAGTAAAGCTTCCTGGTAAGCTTATCTGCCTTTGACTCAAACATGTCGGTTATTTCATCGCGCTTATAATCATCATCATAGTCTTTTTGATTAAAGTCAGTACGTACTGTTACAGGTCCTACGCGACTTGAGTCTGCTTCATTTCTTGCCCATATTTTTATATAATAGCGTGTGTTTGATAAAAGTCGATCTCTGACGTACCTTCCATCACTTCTTTTTTGCCTTGCCTGATAAATTTTAGCATAATACATATATTTATCACTTTGAGTATCATCAACATATGCCTGTGTCTTTTCACGATAAAATTCTATTATTTTGTCGTCTTCCATGATATATCCATAATCACTGTCTTCTGGTTTTCTATCATATACCAACTGTATATAATCTTCGGAATAATCCGTTCTTACTTCGATGAAATAGTCATAAACACTTTCTCCCTCGAACCTAATTTCAATTTCGTTCAGAGTGTTTCTTGTTTTCATTCTGATGGGCTCTCGATCTCGACTGCTCCAATCCTCATCATCGCTGTCGTACCAAACTATATTATCGTTGTTACTGTAAAAAGGTTGTATATCATACCACGTATCGGGCTCTAGATCATATAACCTGAAGTAATAACGCCTGCCATCTCTTACAACAGAATATTTTGCGCGGGACATTTCAACATATGAATCATCAGGTTGATGCGCCTTTTTTAGCATTACTCTTATATCCTCTTGCGCAATACCTCCCGACAAGGTCATGTTAAATCCCAGTTGAACATCGTTAACTGCTTCAAGGAACTTTGGAGCAGCAACCATTTTGGTTGTTACAGGTATGCTTACCCATTTACTATATGTAGCAGCATCAGTACCCCTATCACGTACTGCTCTAATACTAAAATAATAAAGTTGATTTGGCTTTAAAAATGGAAGATTAATAGGAAAACGAGCAATCCTATTACCATTTTCATTGTATGTAAATCCCAAATCATATAGTTTTGTATTAAGTACATCTATATTAAGTTCTGTATCAGCACTTTTGGTCTTATAATCCTTATATACAGTTAAAAATCCCGGATTTCTTTCTTCCCCAATATGATATTCATCTCTAATATAGTCATCAAGTGATGCATTAGCATCTAGTTTTTTTGTTGTACATACCATCTCATATGTAACATCTTGTTCTGCGTGCAGCCATGAGAGAGTAACTTTTGCATCGGTGAGCTCTAGCTCCCCATTTGAGTCTGTTGCAATGGAAAACTCAACTGGAGTTCTAGGAAGCCTTTCTATATCATCCATACTACCCGAATCGGTTTTCGGTGTTGTAATAGATTTGGCTGGTGTTTCATCACCTATTAGGAAACTATCCTCATCATCCACGTATAGTATGGCCTGCATTTTAAAATAATAGGTGGTATTTGGTTTAAATGCTTCACCATCTTCAGAAGGAAGGTTTGTTATAAGCGTAGATAGAACGGCATCAGGATTATCATCCGGGTATGTGGTAACAACTCTATCAACCAACTGGTAACTATTTACTTCGTTATTCCGGCTAATAAATATCTTATATTCTATTTTGCGCCCGTCCAATACCTCAGTATAATTTCTCCAGTCTTCATTTTTTAGTATTTTTGCAAAGTCCACAGTAATACCGCTGAAAACAGGCTTTCCGGTTTCAGGATCCAACTCATCCTTTGGACTTATATCAAGGTTGAAGCTTGGAACTGGAATTGGCATATCCTGGGTAGGATAAGTGGTAAAACTTACGACTGGAGAGATATATGATATCATCTGGCTTAACTTATCCATATTCCCATCCGCCCAATTTATTTTATCATTGTCATCCGCCCATGTGGAAAACATCCTTAAGTAATATTTGGTATTAGGAATTAGAAAGTTTGGATAATCTTTATCATTTTCAAAATCCAATGATTGCCCTGAATGAAAATCGTGGAATAAGTTATCTCCGTCGAGTTCAAAATAAAGCATTCCAGTCCTTTCATCCTCTTCGATATTATCCTTTCCAAAAGTAGCCACTCGTCTTTCGGTAACTGGTAGCCTTACTGTAACTTCTGGCTCTCCTATTACCTTAGTCTCACTCTCTCTCACGTTGTCCGACAAGTATGTATTTAGCAGAACATGAAAGGTCAAATCGCTGTCTTCACTATTATCCCAGAAAAGAGGTTTTTCAAAATAAATCCTTATATTTGTTAATGGAACTTTAACATCTGTACCATTCACAGTGATTTTCTGCTTTCCCCCATATATGGGCTGTACATTAATTTCTCTGGGGACAGGCGGCGTACCAGTATCATTATCCAATATACTCAAATCTATGGCCAGTGAACCCAATGGTGTATTAGAATCACCATCAGTAACAATCACTCTATAATAGTATTGAGGATGTTCACCATTTTCATTGAGGGGTACTTCAATAATAATACTTCCCCATCCAATGTTATCTGGAATACTGGAATCGGGCATCTTTATTCCGCCGCTTAAATTTGAGTGACCTTCAAGAAAATCTGAAACTGCACCTGCTTCCTGAACTTGATAATACAATTTGGGGTAGTTGCTGTTCTTTATCTTTTTTATTCTAACTTCCATTTTATCAACATCCACTTTGCTAACTTCAAAGTGCATTGGTGTAAAAATAGAATTAACATTATCAATATTTCGAAAAACAATGTCTTTGTTAACAATAGGAAACCCTTTTCCACTACCATAACCATAAACAAGCTTTGAAAAATAGACTTCCCGCTCTTCATTCTCATCCCAGAAAAACAGACGAATATCAATGTTTGAATACTCTGTCCCTGCTTTTATACCATCGGACTGATTAAGTGTACAGGTAACAAATCCACTCTCTCCATCTACAACGCCTTCGGCATCAAATCCTACAACTTGCTTTCCTGTTTCTTTAATTATTACGCCTGAGTCATTGTATGTTGTTCTAAAGTTTATCGACCTCTGCCTGTCAGTTATTTCATTCATTCTTATGTGGAAATAACTAAAGGAGATATTTGCTGTATTATCTGCTTTTAGCTTATCATAAACATCTTCATTTTTTTCTGTAATATAAATAATTTTACCTGAGTCATATATGGTGGGCACTTTCCACTTAAGAGTTATCTGAGGTTCATGTCCACTGATTATTCTTGTAGCGGGTTTATCTGGATCACCATTGTCTGTCACATATTTATTATCTAAAAGCCCTCCCCTATCGTTAAATGAAGTCCCTTCAAAGGTTATATCCGCAAGGAAAAAAATCGTTTCACTATCCACCAGTTCATTGTATTTGTTACGAAAAAGAATATCTTTCTCATCCTGATCTTTAAAACTAAAGGTTAGATCATATATATGGTCAGGTCGAAAAGTTAAACTCACCTTCCCATCTGTTATTTCACTTGTTGACTCTGATGGAAACCTACCTTCACTCCCATCCGGATTATGCCATGTTGCGACAAAGCTTATAGCACCATCAATGGGAGTCCACGTAATATCCCATCTTCCGGTAGCTGTATTATACGTAAAACTTGGATCAAAAACGTCATTTGAAGCTGCAAAAGAAGGCTGCAACGAAGGCGCAACCATTCCAATCAGAATAATAACAGTAACAATAATAGATAAAACCTTTTTAGAATATTTCAAATAATCCACCCCACAAATATTTAAACATGCATTTTGTATTTTCGAACAATGGTAATTGTATGATATTTTCAAAAATAGATATACCTCAATATAGTTATCGTCATTAAACACCCCCCTTTTTATAGCCACTTACCCATTTGTGAAGCTATTCTTCTAATATATTGATGTAAGAGAGCAAACTCCTCACCACTATATTGATGTAATAGTCCAAACTCCTCACCACACTTCTTTCAACCTGTAATGTATTTAAAGATACCTGTTTAGTTTGTCTAAAATCCCCATCTGTAGCTTTCAACTGAGCATGTATTTAAAGATACTATCTTCACTTATTTCTAAGTTCCTACATATAATGAAACTAAAGAATTTATATAAAAAAAGGTGTTCGTATGTGGTACACTGTTATAGCTGGGGATAGCCTATATAGAATTGCCCAGCGTTTTGGAACAACTGTTGAAATACTTCAACAAGCCAACAAACTTCGGACTACAAACTTAAATATCGGTCAAGTGCTTTATATCCCTCCTGTTCCTGGGAGAGTGTTTCAATACACCATTCAACCCGGTGATTCTCTTTATAACCTGGCAAGGCTGTTCAGTACAACAATACCAAGCCTTATGCAACTTAATAACTTACAAAGCGATCTTATCTACGTTGGCCAGAGAATTCTAATACCCTTTTATACAGAGGTAATAGTGAATGTATCCATGGCGAATATTCGTTCAGGTCCGGGTGCAAACTACTCTTCCATTGCTATAATGCAACAAGGCGCACGGCTTCCCGTTACGGGTTACAGAAATGGATGGTATCAGGTGGGGCTCTATAATGGCGCAATAGGATGGATCTCAGGGAATATAGTTATATTAGCTGCTTATGATAGCTCAAGACCCATTCAGCCCATTATCGGATTTTATACCCTTGCCGAAGGACCCGGTTTACCGGGCTCATATGCATCCTTTGTTGAAAATGTATCCCAGCTGTCTACTGTGGCTCCTTTCTTTTATCAAATAAGCAGGAACAACCCCACACAAATCGACAGGTTCTTTCAGTTCACCAATCAGGATATACAAGTTATTGTTGCTATAGCACATAGAAACAATATTAAAGTACTACCCGTCGTTCACAATCTTCTGTATCGACCTGGCGGTGTGGCATTAGCGAAAGACTTGGTACGAGAATTAGTTTCCTCACCACAAAATCGCAGAGCTTTTGCACAAAACCTTGTTCAATTAGTTGAAGCTAATAATTTTGATGGCGTTAATATAGACATTGAAGATGCTTATACTGAAGACAGTGAAAACCTTGCGCAGCTTTATGTGGATATTGCAGAAGCATTCAGATCAAGGGGATATTTCTTATCTGCCTCAGTACCTTCACGAATAAGTGATGAGCCTTTCAATCCATTCTCCGATCCATTTGATTATGAGGTAATAGGCGGTGCTGTAGATGAGTTTATCGTAATGCTCTATAATGAATTTGGCTGGCCTGGAAGTCCACCCGGTCCTCCTGTTTCTATTCCATGGATGAGAAGGGTTCTAAACTACACAAAGACTAAAATGCCATGGTATAAAATCGCTGCTGCAGTTTCAGTGTTTGGCTTTGATTTTAATCTGGATGCGGGTACTAGCTCATACGCCTCTTATGACAGAGCTATACAACTGGCCAATCAATACGGGAGCACCATTCAATTCGATGCAAATTTTCAAACTCCTTGGTTTGCATATACAAGTGCTCAAGGCCAGCAACATCAAGTATGGTTTGAAAATGCAGATAGTATACGTGCCAAAGTTCAAACGGCTTGGAATATGGGGATTAACGGAGTTGCTCTTTGGAGGCTTGGAATGGAGGACCCTGCTATTTGGGATATGCTTGCAAATGAAACTGTGGTAAAAAAAATAGTTGAAAATTATAGGCTTTAAACAACTCTTCTAATGTAAATAATCTTACGGTGCGTTCCAGTGATATTATCGGCAAAAAAGACCAAATTAAGGTTGAGCATTTTGAATAATTTCAAAAGCACTGGTACGCACCTTACTCATATCACCCAAAAATCTTGTGTAATCTCACATATGCTTTTTCATATGTTCTCTCATTTGTTTCCATACATTAATAACCTTGCTTGAGACTATTATAGTGAGTTTATTATAGTTATACCGAACTTATGCGTATGCAATTTTTTTGCTATCTAAAAAGCACATGCGCGATCATACCATTTGCTTTTTAATTCATGATATAATAACCTCATAAATGAGATTTATAAAAAATTATACACATTCATACCATGAATTTTTTCAAATCCATGATATAATATAATCGTGTTTACCAACAACAAATCCTTGACGCCTTATTTAGGATTTCAGCTCTTAGGTTGGATTTTTATGCAACACTGACTTAAAATATTTAACTTTGAATGGAGATAAATAATGGAGTTTCAAATTTCTAAGGACATGCTATTTTCCGATACACTCGTACCCGATATATTCATTTGTGATNTTATGCCTACACTACCCTCGGACTGTGTAAAGGTTTATATATATGGGCTATTTTTATGTAAATATAACAAGAAAGCTACAATGGATGACTTTGCAAAAAAGCTGGGTCTGTCAAGAGATTCACTTAATGCTGCATTAGTATTGCTTGAAAATGAGCAACTTGTAGTACGCACCCACACTGGTATTACATTCACTGATGTAAAAAATAAACAATTAGGACGTTTATACAGTATNAAGCAAGAATCCACACCCGCCGAAGCTATATCAAATACCCAGTACAATCAGCGAAGGAACCAATGTATTCAATCAATGAATCAGATGTTCTTTCAAGGTAGTATGCCCAGCGACTGGTACACATATATAGATAATTTATTTAATCAATACCACTTTGATGAAGACGTAATGATTTCTCTTTTTCAATATTGCTATAATAAAAATGCCATGAATAGAAAATACATAAGCCGTGTCGCATCCAGTTGGGCAAAGCGAAATATTACATCTCATATTGAGCTGGAAAAATACATGGAAGTATTCCAAAGAACTCGCGAATACAGTTACAAGATAGCTAAGGCGTTAAGGCTACATAGAAGTCTGACAGTTTATGAAGATGAATTTGTTGACACTTGGGCAAATGAATATGGGTTTGATATGGATATTATTGAAATAGCCCTAAAGAGAACCACTGGAAAATCAAACCTCAATTTCAGATATATAAACAAAATACTGACAGATTGGCACCGTGAAGGCCTCAAAACAAAGGAAGAGGTTCTGGCATACTTATCAAAGAATGAGGTTAAACCAAAATCTGAAGTTGCTGCTACTAAAGTACCTCAAAATACGAACTTCAAACAGCGTAAATACAATAAAGATTTTTACGAGAGAATTAAGGATTCAACATTTAAGTGACAAGTGGAGTTTTTTATGCGGGTATGTTCAATCTAAAAGATATGGTGAGTGCAGGAGGATTTATGAACACTAATTGGGAAGAACTAAAAAGGGAGTTTATGCAGCGTAGGGACAATGCACTATTTGAGCGCGACCTAAGAAAAGAAGAAGTCTACAAAAAAGTCCCTGAGATTAAACAAATAGATCAGCAAATAACTTCTCTTGGTATATCGTATACTCGTGATGCTATAAAACAGGAATTAGCGGAGACAAGCGCAAATAAATTCAAAGAAGAAATAAGTAAGCTTATAGAAAAAAAGCGGACACTACTCCTGACAAGCAAATTTCCTGAGGATTATCTTGAGGTTGAGTACACTTGTTCAAATTGCAATGATACTGGGTTCATTCTTGATGAAGAAGGTATCTCCACTACCACTCCATGTCATTGCTACCGTCAGCTATTAGTTGAAAAGTTTTATGATGTCTCAAATTTAAATAGCGATGGGCAAACGGGTTTTGAGTTTTTCAATGAAAACTATTACCCTGGTTCAGATGGAAATGATGGTAAGGTATCACCAAGAGCTCAAGCTTTAAGAGTAAAAGACAGATGCCTGAATTTCATAAATAATTTTGAGGATACCGATTGTCCAAATCTATATTTTACAGGACCTACTGGTGTTGGCAAAACATTTCTGTCTAAATGCATTGCAATTGAAATCTTGAAGAAGGGGCATACTGTGTTATATTTACCGGCCCCTGCCATGTTCGATATTATTTATAGAAGCAAGTACCAGTTTGACAATAGCGTACAGGACAGTGCATATCAGGATATACTGAATGCTGAACTTTTGATTATTGATGATCTTGGAACTGAATCTCCAAGTGCAGCTAAATATACAGAATTGTTAACGCTTCTTAACTATAGAAGTTCAAGAAATGTAAAAACCCCTTGTAAAACTATACTCTCTACTAATCTTGAGCCACAGGATCTGCACAAGATATATTCAGAGCGTGTTGAGTCTCGTATACTTGGTGAGTATGATATCCTGTATCTTATTGGTGACGATATAAGACTGATAAAAAGGTTTCAGAAATAATAAAAATGATTTTATGACTTTTTGACTTTATGATTTTCTCTAAAACTTACGGAATTAATTCAAGAAAAGCTATTGTTAACCTATCTCATTCTTTGGTTGACAATAGCTTTTACTTATTGTATCATCAGCATGACACCACTGGATACAAAAAAAGATGCCGTGCATTTTTTAGTTAAATATGGGGGTAATGATGATGCAAAAATATAGAATAAAGAATATGGTTCTTGTTGCTCTTTTTACTGCTTTAATTGCAGTTGGGGCATTTGTAAGAATACCAAATCCTTTTTTCCCGGTGGCATTTACACTTCAGGGTGTTTTTTGTGCCTTTGCGGGGTTTCTTCTTGGCTCAAAGCTTGGCACAATTTCGGTTAGTCTGTATGTATTGATGGGATTACTGGGCTTTCCCGTTTTTACTCTTCCCTCTGGCCCTCAATATGTTTTTCAACCCACATTTGGTTTTTTATTAGGATTCATACTTGCAACTTTTGTTATGGGTATAATCAGTGAATTAAAAGGGGAGTTCTCACTTAAAAAGTCTTTTGCCGCATCTTATGCTGGTCTCCTTATTCATTATATAATCGGATTATTTTATATGNACATAATCTACAATTTTCACAATGGTAATCCAACGGGTATTTGGACTCTAATTTCCGGCATGTTTATTTATTTTGCTAAAGACTTTATATTATTTTCAATCATTGCTACAGTTGCAGTTCCAATTAGAAAAAGCATAAAAAAATATGTTTAGCAGGCCAATAGAGAGAACTTGGCTTAGAGGTGAAAAAACTCTTGTTTTGCATCGCTAAAGTTTTAATCTGCTAACTTTGCTATATAGACATAGCGCTGAGTTTCACCTGAAGGAGAGTGCTGTGTTAAGGCTTCCAAAATTTTTATAAGTTTTAAGCCAGATTCATCAAGAGCTTGGGTTATTTCATCAATAGTCCAACCTCTTTGATATTGTACTTCTTCAACCCTTGAGTATAATTGATTAGGTTGTTTGATAAAAAATGTCAAATCAAAAGTACATATGCGCGTATCGGCATTATATAAATTCTGCCATATGTATGCGATATGATCATGAATTTCATAGAAAATATTATTACCAAGCTTATTTTCTAATTTATAAGGGGTATTCATATCAAAAATGAATACACCACCAGGATTTAAGTAATTTCTAACAAGTCCAAAAACTTTCCTTAANTCATCGTTATTTGTAATATAATTAAGGCTATCGGTAGCACACAGGATAGCATCAACCGTGCCATACAGTTCAAAGCTTCTCATATCCTGGCGCACCCATAATGGTGATAACCCTAATTCCATGGATTTTTCAAAAGCACAATTGAGCATGTCTTCTGATAGATCTATCCCAATCATGTCATATCCACGTTGTGCAAATTGGAGTGTAAGGCTCCCGGTTCCACATGCTAAATCAAGCACAAGGGCTGGCTTTATATCAGCGTGTTCTAACATAAGCTCCTCTATATAATCAGCCAATTTGCTATAATCTATGTCTTTCATTAACTCATCATATACATAAGCAAAGTCTCTATACATTTTCCCTCACATTTCCATTAAACCCGTAGGATTTCAGAAGATTACAAGAATCATATTGATTTCTTTTTTTTAGAAAGTAATCCTCCTATCCTACCTGTTTCTTTTGCACTAAGGCTTTTCCAGCCTTCCTTCTGAACTTTTTCTAAAAGCCCTAGTTCCTTTGCAATCTCAAGCTTAAGTTTTTCATTACTCTTTTTTGACATACATAATCACCTCATAGGGAATTATACCCCTTAGAAGCCAAATGTATTCAACACTCTACTTGTTTACCTCAGACATTAACCTGCTTACCTCTTCAATTGCTCTTTGCAGCTGCTTATCTTCACCCTCGGGAATCTCATCAATACTGTAATACTGGTATTTCTCGTCATTTTCTATTTCAATATCCGGGGTTACCCCTATTCCATGAATATATACCCCTGAAGGAGTAAAGTACCTTGCTGTAGTAACCTTTAGTCCTGCCCCACCCTCAAGCTGAATAATTGATTGAACCAGACCCTTTCCAAAAGTTGTCTTTCCAATAAGAGTTCCTTTATCATAATGCTTTATTGCAGCTGAAAGAATCTCAGAAGCACTTGCACTATATTCATTTATGAGTACAGTTAAGGGTACATTGAGTTCATTCGGGTCTGATTTTTCTTCATCCCGGTTACCATGCCTATCTTCGATGTAAACTATTAATCCCTCTGGTACAATTATATCAGCCATTCTAACCACTTGACCATAATCTCCGCCCGGGTTGTTTCTTAAATCAAGAATTAAGCCCTTGGCTCCCTGTTGTAACAGCTGATTAGCATGAGTTACAAAATCTTTCGTTATATCTTCATCAAAAAGTCTCAATTGGATATAACCTATGTTGTCACCAATCATTCTACTTGCTATATAATCAATATTAATGAGCTTACGAACCAGATCCAGCTCAATATAATCTTTTATCTCTGGCCTATACACTGTAATAGCAACCTGGGTTTCTGGCTCTCCCTTTATTTTTCCCACTATAATGTTCAGATCATTTAAAGCAGTGACATCCTCTCCATTAACCAGAACTATCTTATCTCCATTGCGCATACCCGAAGATTTGGCTGGTGAATTGCTAAATACATCCGAAACTGTAGCTAAACCATCATTATCCATAAAGACAGTAACACCGATTCCTACGTAACTTCCTGTCTGCTGTTCCATGAAATCATTCATCATCTCTGGGGTATAATAAACTGAATAAGGGTCTTCCACAGCCTCTACCATTCCATTTATGGCACCTTCAAGAAGCACATCCTCATTAATATCCAGATAATAGCTATTCATTAAAAGAGACTTCACTCTGTTGAAATTAATGATATTCTCTCTTGATACATCCTGACTAAACTGTATCTCGTATTTTGGATTGAATACATTAATGAAATTATTAGTTAAAAAACCAGCAGCAAAAAAAATAATAGCAACTGTTAAACAAATTAGGGTGGTAATCCAATTTCTTTTCATCTAAACACTTCCTATACTATTTTTAGTTTACCCTATACAATAATACAATATAATTAGTTTACTCTATATGGGCATTTATGCAACACCTCAAAATGCTCCATATAAATATATACTTACCAAATTAACTAAAATGTCAAGATATTAGACCTTTTGTTTAAAAGAAAATACCCGGTCTCCCGGGCAAAAGCATAACTCTATCTTGAACAATATTGATAGTCAATTTACTCTATGGTCTTACATAATCAAGGGGATCTTGTGTAGCCCCATTTTTCCTGACTTCAAAGTGTAGATGAGGACCTGTGGATACTCCAGTACTTCCTGCCTTTGCTATTGTTTGTCCTGCAGACACAAATTGACCGTTCTTTACCAGTATACCACGATTATTTATATGCGCATATAATGTAGTAATACCACTGCCATGATCCAATATAATACAATTGCCATATCCGCCACGTGTACCAGCATAAATGACAATACCATCTGCAGCAGCAACAATTGCCTCATTCCATTTTGCACCAATATCTACACCTGTATGCATTTTCCAAACTTTATGAATAGGATGAAGCCTATTTCCGTATTTTGAAGCGATGGACTTATTTGTTGGCATTGGCCATACCATTTTTCCGCCCCATTTAAGATTACCTTGGCTCTGCATATTCTTAATTAATTGCTCAATTTCTTGTGATTGTTTAATGAGATAATCTTGTTCTTTCTCGTATTGCTGCTTGGTTTGTTGGTCTTTTTTAATTGCACTTTCTAATGATGCTCTTGATACTTCAAGATCTTGTATCTGTTGTGCACATAATTTTGCTTGTTCAACACAATTGTCTATCTCATATTGTCTTTGTTCTTTTAGCTGCTCAATTTCCTCTTTTTTATCTCTTACGCTTTTTAATAGCATTTTGTCATATTCACTAACTTGGTTCATAAGCCTTATGCGAATAAATAACTCATTCCAAGTATTGCTTTTAAATAACTCCTCTAACTTAGATACTGTGTTTGTTTTTTTATACATAATTCTGAGGCGTTCTTTTAATAGAGCTTCCTGATGTTCACATTCTTCTTCAGCTAATGCAATTGCCTCATCGAGAGAAGTAATAGCAGATTCAATAAGCTGGATCTGTTGCTCAATCTCGGCCTTCTGTATGCCTATCTGTTCGAGCTCTTTAATGATCTGTTCCCGCTGATATTTTCTCCAATTCAAATCATCAGTTGTTTTCTTAATTTGCTTTTTATAATATGATATATCGGATTGAGTTTCGTTTAATTGTTGTTTATATTTACTAATGTTTTCAGCAATGGACTGAGTAGCCATAATTATCATAAGTAAACATACAATAGAGATATAGGTTATGCNTTTAATCATTTGTAAATTTCCGATATGTCTCCTGTGCATATCTAGTCCTCCAGAACATGTAATCATTTTCCATCGCTTGTCCAATATTTATTATACATAATCAAGCACTAAACATTCAAGTACTTTCTTACAGAAATAAAACTTCCTATAAGACCCATCACCATTCCAATTATTGAGTAAATCAAGAAAATTTGTCCACCTATATTACTTAGCGAGACCATTCTAACTAAATCATTAAGTCCATACTCCACGGCATTAGTATTCACAAAGGTTGAAACTGCATTATAAAAGTAGCTTGTAAGAACAAATGATAAAATAGCACCTACAAGACCAATAATCATACCTTCTATAACAAATGGTCCACGTATAAACCAGTCTTTTGCTCCGATGTATTTCATTATCCCAATTTCTCTGCGTCTTGCATAAACCGTAAGCTTTATTGTGTTTGAAATTATAGAGACAGAAATAATCAGTAATAGTGCGAGTACCACCATACTACCGACGTTTACCCAATGCATTAATGTGCTCAGTTTATTCAATGATTCCATGGGATAGCTAATCTCTTCAACGCCATTCATTTCACTTAATTCTTCCGTAAACTCACTAATATCATCTGGGTTATTTAGATGTATTCTAAATGATTCATTAAGAAATTCTGGGGTAAGACCCTCAATAATCTCCGAATCTTCAATATATGTTGTTGCTAACTGTGCAAAAGCTTGTTCCTTTGATAGCCTTATATAATTTGCTACCCGTTCATCGCTTTCAATCTTCAATTCGATATCGTCAGCTTCCATTACTGCAACATCAGATTTTAAAAATACTACAATCTCTGTTTGCGATTTTAATCTATTCAAATTAAAAGATAAATTGATGGTAAACATCAAAAATATTCCAAATATCAAAAGGGAGGCAACCACCATAGAGACAGATGCTATAGTCATTAAAAGATTTTTATATGTATTGGCGAAACCTTCCTTGACCATGTACTTCATAGTTCTAATCTTCATTTGTATAATTTCCTTCCAAAACATCCCGAGTAATTTTTCCGTATTCAAGGTTGAATACTCTTTTTTTCATTTGATCTACAATATTTTTTTCATGTGTTGCCACAATTACAGTGGTTCCTCTTTGGTTAATTTCCTCTATTAAGTCCATAATCTCCCAGCTCGTTTCAGGATCTAAATTACCCGTTGGCTCGTCAGCTATTAGTATTGAAGGGTTATTTACAAGAGCTCGTGCCACAGCAACTCTTTGCTGTTCACCACCTGAAAGCTGGTTGGGATATGATCTGGCTTTTTTACTCAAACCAACAAGTGCAAGTGCAACCGGAACTTGCCTTCGAATGTCTTTTGGCTGTGCCTCTACTATTTGCATTGCAAATGCGACATTTTCGTATACAGTTTTGTTAGGAAGAAGCCTAAAATCTTGAAATACAACACCCAGACCTCTTCTAAGGTACGGTATTTCACTTTTTAGCATATCATGAATTGCGAACTCGTTGACATACACTTCACCAGAACTTGGTGTTTCTTCATGTAATATGAGCTTTAGCAGCGTGGACTTACCTGAACCACTATGACCAACAATAAAAACAAATTCGCCTTTTTCTATTTTAAAGGACACATTATCTAGACCAATGGCGCCATTGGGATAGTATTTTGTGACATCCTTAAACTCAATCACTGTTTCTCATCCTTTGTTACTATGTATTTTCCAAAGCTTGTCTTAATGTTTGTTAATTGTACAGCAATTCATCGCACAGATGAAGCACAAATTAATTATTGGTTGAATCTAAATAACGTTTTACCATCATAGCTACTTTGAAATGTATAGCATCATCAAAGTTTCTCAAATCCATTCCAGTAATTTTTTGAATCTTGTCCAACCTATATACAAGCGTATTTCTATGCACAAACAACTGCCTTGATGTTTCACTGACATTAAGATTGTTCTCAAAAAACTTCTGAATGGTAAGCATTGTTTCCTGATCTATATGTTCGTAAACATTATCTTTTAAAACTTCATTTAAAAATAATTTACATAGGGTAGTGGGAAGCTGGTATATCAATCGTCCTATTCCCAAGTGATTATAATCTATTATACTTTTATCGGATTCAAATATTTTGCCTATTGTTAGAGCTGTCTGGGCATCTTTATAAGAACGTGCTATATCCCGAAGCTGCTTTACTTCACTTCCAATCCCTATTGATGCTTTAACCATAAGTTCGGTACTTAATGTATCAATAATAATTCTTGCGTTACGATAAATATCGTCATAGTCCTCTTTCTCCTTGAGTTCTTTAACAAGAACATTGTTCTGAGCGTCTACAAGAATAACAAAATCCTTTGAATCGTTGGGAAATAGACTTTGAATGATATTATATGCATGTATGTCTTTTGATTTTTCAGTATGGATGTAGTAGATGATTCTTCTAACATCATCTTTAACTTTTAAATCCCGCGCTCTAAGAGAAATATCACCTGGCAAAATGTTTCCAAGAAGAACATTTTTCATAAAACTGTTTTTATCAAATTTCTCCTCATAATAGAGCTTTGCATTCTCTATACTAAGGCAAATAAGTTCCATAGCAGTCTTTCTTTGTTGACCAGTGCCATATACTACTGCAACATAATCCAAGTTAGCACGCTTTGTCACTTTCATAAATGTCGCGTTTTCACTCTCAGCATAGAACTCATTGGAGTTAATAAAATCCACAGCCTCATCATTATAATCGCCAATTGCACCCATCCTGGTGCTAGCGAAAACTAGACCATATGAATCTGTAATATCCACATCACAATCCAATATTTCTTTAATACGAAAAACTAATGTTTGAAAAACCTTAACAGCCAAAAAAATATACCCCCATTCTTTTTTTCACTATCCATTAAGGAGGTGTAATCAAATTGTGCATTTTACTCATTTCATTATACAACATATTTTTTATCGTGTACAAGGTTTCGGGCAAAGAATCAATAAAATTAGCAATTTTTTATTTAATATTTAGTTTATTTTAAAAAATAGTGGGACTTTTTAGTAACTTATATTAGTTAATCACATTAAATGTACTTTAATTTGATGAAAGGTAATTTCTAATAGTTAATCATTAAATGCCATCACTCTTCCTGAAAAAACTTGAGTAATAGTATCGAGTAATTCCTTGTTCTTAATCTCAGCAATATTGTGAATAATAATCTGTTTCGGGGCAGCTGAAATCAAAAAACTAATCAAAAGGTCCTCCTCTTTAATTATCCCATCATAATCCTCTGACAAATCACTTATCCATTGGTCTGAAATTCTCTCCATGTTTTGATCGTATATTGAAAAACTTGAATCTTTCTCTGCTATCACGTGCACACAAATAAACTTTGGCTTTTGCATTTGCACAAAACATGTAAGAAGCTTGATGAACTCCTGGTACTCCTTTTCAATCAAGTACTGTCTTACCGCCCAATCCACCACTTCCTCAAGCTCATCTACATATTCCTGCATCCTAAATGTAACGAAACCTTCAAGAATTATATGATTATTTTGATCAAGGAAATCTGAAAGTTTTTTTATCACCATATTTTTTCTTCTCATTCGAATAATAGTATCGAAAAAGTCTTGTTCACTTTCTCTTATCTTTTTTTGGGCTATAAGTATTATATCCCTTCGTTCATCTGGGCGTAAATATCCGTAATTTTTTTTAGTTATCCGATTCAATAACATACCATCATAAGCAGTCATCAAATAATCTGCTAAAACCTGTGATAACTGTTGAACGAAAGATTTACTCTCCCTATTTTTTTCTTTTTTTGTGCACTCTACAGCAATAAGTCCATCATCTTGCTCCTGGTTAACCTTGAACACTTCTCCATCTTTACTGGCTTCANTTAATTCCTTTTTTAAAAAATCCAAAAGCTTATTCGCACCGTCTCCGGCTACAATCTGGACTGGCTGCATATTTTCACGCTCCCTTTCATACGTGTATTATATGAAGGTCTTAAAGTGCGTATTCTGTCACGCAGCATGTAAAAAATGTTAAGAAAATTCAGAAATCTTTCAAAAAGCCAATTTAACATTTTATTATGCCCTCCCCAGACCTTTAATTGCATATCNCCAAAGCACATTGAACCTTGAATCATAAAAATACGTTCAGCTCCTATTTCTATATAGTATTCGCATCAATTAATGTAAGTGCTAGATCTAAATATTATTATTTCTATCCACCATCCTGATATTATGGATTCCTTTCCTGTTCAAAATTNAGTTTGCGATTACCCAGGTATTCAAAATCGATTTTTACTATTTGATCCATTAAATATGCAGACTGCTGTGGGTTATTAATTCTGTTTCTATTCAAAGCTCTAATAATTGATTCAGCTTTGTTAATCCCAATTCCATGACCATAATAGTAATTATTCAGAAGTACAATAACATTCTCTCCCTGCCACTCAGGTGTATCTGGATTAACATCTGGATTTTTAAAGTATAAGCAGTCACCAGGTAGTGCATTTTTAACACCACGATAGGTACGAACGCCCAAATCACTATCTAAATACTTCCAATCCATTAGGTATATGTCAGAGAATAATCTGTCGAATAGTTCTACAGGCATTACTTCAACTAAAGCAAGATAGAACACTATAACTATTGCAGTTGCACATTCCGTCCCATACATTCTGCTATTTCTTAAAATATCCCGGACAGCCTCGTGAGGTTTCACATCCTTTTTTAACCGAAAACCTCCTTCTTGAGTTCTCTCCCAGTATCTTTCATTACATATAGAGTTGATAAAAAGTTTAAATGAAAAGAAACTGTTGTGGAGGCGTTCTGAGGCCTTAACCAATTCTTTTCTTGCAGCAACTTCAAAGTCGAAAAGTTTTTCATTTTCAAATGTAAAAACATTATCAAGAGATTGCATATTGTTTGCGATTTGTATTTTTATATCATCGTTTCCGAGCCTTGTCTTTAGCCAATCATCAGAAACCATGTTTCCTCCAATTGAAATCATCCATTTCACATCCTCTTTATAAGCTACTTCATCATATGTACATTGCTGCAAAAATGGTAATTAGTCGGTCCTTTATGTAATATTACATAACTGGTCAATTCACTTCGTAAATATCAATCATTTCTTAAATATCAATTTTCTTCTGTTGCAAATATTTTTCAAAAAATTTCTAAAAAATAGTTGACAGGGTAGAAAAATTACTGTATTATTGTATTAACCGATTAATACAATAATACAGTAATACAATAAAACAAAAGGAGTGAGAAAATGCCTTGGGACTTAAAATCAGATCGCCCTATTTACGCACAACTAATAGAACAAATTGAACTAAAAATCTGTTCAGGAGTATATGCTCTTGGCTCAAAATTACCTTCTGTAAGAGAGCTCGCTCAAGAGGCTTCGGTCAACCCCAATACTATGCAAAGAGCTCTGGCTAAACTTGAAGAGAGCGGTTTAGTTTATGCAAATCGAACGGAAGGCAGGTATGTAACGGAGGATGTAGAAATGGTAAGAAATGTTAAAAACAGATTGGCTGAGGATCTAATTGAAGAGTTCTTACAAAACATGAAGCGTCTTGGATTTAGCGAAGATGAAATTATAACAGTAATAAAAAAAATATCGGGAGGTGCAATGAATGAATAATATTCTCAAATGTGAAAATCTCTCGAAATACTATGGTACCACTAAAGCACTAGATAATGTTACTCTTAATATACCTCAGGGTAGAATAGTGGGCCTTTTAGGTCCAAATGGAAGTGGTAAGACAACATTCATCAAGATATGCAACGATCTGCTTACACCAACAAAAGGCAGTATACAAATTGGAGGATTTGCACCAGGTGTTGAAACAAAAAAAATTGTATCCTACCTCCCCGAAAAAACATATTTGAACAGTTGGATGAAAGTTTCTGAAATCTTAGATTTCTTTAGTGATTTCTACTCAGACTTTAATCGTGATAAGGCTCTCGACATGTTAAATAGATTAAAGATTGATCCGAAATCAAAACTAAAAACTCTATCAAAAGGAACTAAGGAAAAGGTACAGCTCATACTTGTGATGAGTAGAGAAGCAAAACTATATTTACTCGATGAACCCATAGGAGGCGTGGACCCAGCTGCCCGCGACTATATACTCGACACAATCATAAGAAATTATAGCGAAAACGCTACTGTGGTTTTGTCCACTCATTTAATATCAGATATTGAAAAGATACTGGATGATATTATATTTTTAAAAGACGGGCAGGTTATACTTGCAAAAACAGTTGACGAAGTTCGTGATGAATCAGGTAAATCAATAGACTCACTTTTCAGGGAGGTGTTCAGATGTTAGGTAAATTATTAAAGTATGAAATAAAGGCTACTTCGCGTTGGTTCTTACCTTTATATGTGGCAATAATATTTAGCGCGATAATAAATAAATTCTTATTTGTTACCCCTATAGTGAATAAAGCATTTGAACAAAACAACTCTTTTGTTAACATAATGCAAGGCATTATTTCGTCGGTATCAATGTTCTTATATGTAGCGCTATTTTTTGGGTTGTTTGTTGCAACTTTAATCGTTGTAATACAAAGGTTTTACAAAAGTCTGTTGGGTGACGAAGGATATCTCATGTTCACTATCCCTGTGAAGGCATGGCAGAATATACTAAATAAATTGCTAGTCTCAATGCTTTGGACCTTTACAAGTACGGTGATAGGGTTTGGTTCAATTCTTATTCTTGTTCCTAAAGAAGAGCTTAAACAGCTACCCTATGTAGTCTCAGATGCTTTTTTTGAAATAAATCAGACTCTTGGGGCAGGAGGTATTGTTTTATTGATTATCTTTGCTATCCTTGCACTAATAGTGAGTGTCATGGAAATATATACAGCGATTTCACTTGGACATTTGTTTAATAAATACAAGCTACTCCTTTCATTCGCTATGTATCTCGGATTACAAACAGTTGCTCAATTTTTAGCCTTGTTTATTGTAGCACTTTCTATGAAGGATATTAATAAACCATATGTAACAGACTTGACTATGCAAATCGGTGCACCATTTAGACAATTCTTCATAATAGCAAATATTATACTTGTACTTTATGCTGCAGGATATTTCTTCTTGACGAATTATCTATTAGAAAAGAAGCTAAACCTCGAATAACACAAATAACACAGAGGGACGGTTCTTTTGTGTTCTTCAGTACACAACAGCACAAGGGGACGGTTCTTCCAGCACAAGGGGACGGTTCTTCTGTGTTCTACCCCTAAAACAGCACAAGGGGACGGTTCTTCTGTGTTCTACTCCCAACTTGCTCTATACGTTAAAAGACTTATATATCATATAATTATTACATTAGTATAAAAAAGTCTGGAAGGAGTGGTGCCAAAGAAAAACAAATATATATAGCTAAACTGCCGGAATCACCTCATCAACGATAACCCGGCAGTTTTTTATTTTGTAGTGATATTGCTCATAGTTATCTACATAACCGAGCCATATTTCTCTAAATGTTTTATTTACTGTCCATAGATTGTACTAAAAATTATTTTATCATTCGCTGTCTTTAATAGAATAACGTACCCTCCATGATCGTGACTGCTTTTCCTGATATCAATACTCTTTCGTTTATCACTTCTACCTTCAATGCTCCGCCTCTTTTAGATGCTTGGTATGCATGGAATTTACTTTTTCCAAGTTTTTTCTTCCAATACACCCCTAAGCAACAATGAGAAGACCCCGTCACTGGATCTTCAAAAACTCCAATCTCGGGGGCAAAAAAACGTGATACGAAATCATACTCTTTAGCTCTTGCTGTAACGATTACTCCTCTCATAGGTATTCNCATGAGCTTTGTAAAATCNGGTGCNATATTCTTTACAATCTCTTCGGATTCAACTTCAACTAAATAATCAAAAACATTTTTCCCTATGTAAACTGGGTTTATATTTANCGCATCTATTAGCCCCTCAGGTGCAACAGCCTCTTCTTCTGGTGTCGCAGGAAAATTAAGTTGAATATATCCCNTGTTAAACTTGGCAGTAAGTAAGCCGCTTTTGGTATAGAACTTGGNTTCTTGATCTTTTTGTACATATCCTTTTTCCCACAAGATGTGAGCACTTGCCAATGTTGCATGTCCACAAAGATCCACTTCGGAATTCGGAGTAAACCATCGCANATTATACCCGTCATTCATTGNTACTAAAAATGCTGNCTCTGCCAAATTCATCTCACTAGCAACATCTTGCATCCATTCTACCGAAGGATTTGAAGGTAGAATACATACAGCCGCAGGATTGCCTCTAAACGGCTTTTCTGTAAAAGCATCTACTTGAAAAATTTTCATGTTTTTAACCTCCCTACACGGAGTGTAAATAAAGGTTTATACTCAGTCTTCACTTGAAATAATATTCAAGTATATGTTCCTCGACTGGTTGCTGGATATATATGGATATATTCCACACCTAATCAAAATGGGGTATTTCTTAGAGTAGCCTATNTGATTATTTTAGTGGCATATTTGCTTTGTCTCTGAAGCCTCCGAGCAAAATGGCTATGAAATCAATTAGAACTCCGATACCACCAAAACCTAATGTAAGAAGCCAAAGTATACCTGTTCCATACTTCCCAACGTAAAAGCGATGGACACCAAATCCACCTAGGAAGAAACATAGAAGTGCAGCAGTAATTTTTTTCTTATACGGATAAGCAGCCATACCACCATTATAATTCGTATTTTGGTTTGTATTAACATTGTTAATGTTTATTGATGGTGTCGCTGTTGATGCAGCCTGATCTTTTGCTTCATTGACAACGTTTCCAATATCGTCTTTACAATACATCTTACCATTCACTGGGATAAGGCATTCCGAACAGAACAACTTACCACAGTAAACACATGCACCAGCTACATCTCTTTCGGGATGGTTTATACATTTCATATACAATTCGCCTCCAATAAATCTTTTGACATAATTATACACCTCGAACCACTATATTACAAATATAAAATATAGTCTCAAAATTATCACCGTTTTGAAGGCGATTTATGAACACTGCATATGTAATCAAAGTTCATTTTTTTCATATCATCTATAATTACACAGGCTTTTGATAAATCTTGATTGCCGGAATTGGGGTTTGCATAACCAATACACTTCATTCCTGCTGCAACTGCTGCTTCGACACCCATTTCGGCATCTTCAAAAACTACACAGTCATCAGGCTTTACACCTAAAAGACTTGCTGCCTTAAGAAAAATATCAGGATCTGGTTTACCCTTCTCAACCCACTCGCCACTTATTACAAAATTAAAATGATGCTGTAAATTTATTTTATTAATCACTGCTTCAATAAATTCTATTGGAGATGAAGAAGCAATGGCCAACATAATACCATTTGCCTTTAAGTCATCAATTAACTGTCTTATTCCATCAATCGCATCAAGATTAGATTCATTCAAAGCCTCAAGCACAAGATTTAATTTCATGTCCAATAATTCGTCCACGCTGTATTTAATGTCATGCTTCTTCTTTATATCTACAAGCATTTCGGGATTTGAAACACCTACATACTGGCTCAAAAACTCTTGATCTACATTTAATCCACACTTACTGAGAAGTTTCTTGTCCACTTCAAAATGTAGTGGCTCACTGTCTATTAAAACGCCGTCCATGTCAAAAATCACTGCTTTTAGCATTACTTGAATATCACTCCTTGTTTATACGGTATAAAGTCTCTTTATAATTTTTGTCTCTCAAATATGAACTCATAATAACCTATAGTACCATAACCCCGTGTTGCAGGCGTTAAAACTTGCATTAGCCGCCATCCTTGCCTCGCATAGTTATTTACCATTGATTCATAATCTTCTTTTGGTTCTAATTTAAAGGCACTAAATCCAGTATATCATTACTATCTGATTGCATCCATATATTTAAAAACTCTGCGGTATAGTACGGCATTTCAATGAATAAATGTCTCATATTTTCGTTATGATAGTAATCATACCATAATTCAACTTCTTTATTTAGAATCTCTTCTACTCCATGAGATTCTCCATATAAATAAATCTGTCCAGAAGGTGTTGATGTGGTTACCGATGCATCTGATTTTGTTTTGTTATTGGAGCAAGCTGAGATTAGCAATATTGTAATCATTGTTAATAAAATAAGATTAAATTTATGTCTTCTTTTCACTACTATTCTCACCTCATATTAAAATGAATAACACGTATTCTTCCTTTCAATAAAAAGTATCAATACAATTTGGAGTTATAGAAGCTTGTGGCCTATTTTACACCAATCCTCATCCTATAACAAAAATCAATAGCAAATTTATCATTCCCAAGGATAGAGTTTACACTTTCTTCAAATCTCCTTAAATAGGGCTCAAATTCACTAATCCCTGCTTTGAGTATGGACTGTAAACCTCCTTGACTTAATGCAATAGAAATAAATCTCTTTGCATCACACTCTTCACTATTTGAAAAAACTACTTCCCTAACATACTGAAATATACCACTGCTCTCAATATTTTGTAAGTGTTTATCCTTAGGCCAACTTTTATAATTATTTTTTAGTTCTGGTCTTGCTTGTTCAAACTCTCGTACTTTCTCAAAAAGAATATTCCATTCCTTCTCTGCTTCCCAATTACATACAGGTGGCCAATCACAATCATATACAGCAAAAACGCCTCTTCCTTTTAATATCCTTGAAACTTCATTTAAAGTTGTTTCTGGGTTCATCCAGTGAAATGATTGTGAACAAGTAACAATGTCTACAGAATTGTCTTCTAAACCTATTTTATCTGAAAAGCCGGAAATATACCTAACATTGTTTAATCCGACGGATTTTTGTTTTGCGATATTTATCATGTCTGTACTTGGCTCTACACCAATTACTTCTTTGCTAATCTCACTCCATATAAGTGTTGAAAGACCAGTACCACAACCAATATCTACAACAACAGAAGGCTGTTGCACTGAATATTTCAAAATAATATCTTTTACTTTTTCTGGGCACTTAGGTCTAGCATTATCATAAACATCAGCAAAACCCGAAAAACGATCTGCATTAATCTTTAAATCTTCTATCATATTTTCACCTTTCATTCAACGGTTTATTTCTTGTCCATGCTGTGTGGTGACCTAAGCATGGGCTTTCAGCTAACGTTTTGCATGCCCGTCGCTGGCGAACCGGACCAGGGAAGGTCGGTCCTTTAGCGTGCTTGCCACCCGGTGAGACGGTGTGGCAAGCAGACCCGTGAGCACACCATATTCATGAATCTTCATTCATATAATACTTCCATTATGGTTGGATCTGTGAATATATGTTCGCAGATACCATATATAGATAATATTTCTAAAAGCGTATATCGTCAAGAAGATTTCGGATTATTGTAATTTATTTATAGCTTGCAAGCACAAACAATTAATATTTGCATACAAAAAAACTGATAAGAAAAACTCTTATCAGCCTTTAAAACATTTATACTATCTAATAGCAATCATACAGTAGCGCAATTAACATAAGGCTTACGATTTCTGTTTCAGCCTTTCCTTATATCGATGCTCTTCTTCCAGCATCATGTCCTTGACCTTCATTAAACGGGTAAGATTTGATCGCTCGTTTTCTTCAAGCTTCATAACAATGTATTTAATAGTCTCTTCAAGGTCTGGTATCAATACATATTCGAGAGCATTTACACGGCGCCTTGTTTTTTCTATTTCATCTGCAAGAAGCTGAGCTGACTTCTCTGTTTCAGCAAGTTTTAGCAACCTTGGAGTTAATTCAGAAAGTGTTGAAATAGCTTCATCCAGCTCTGCTGCAGTATTTGCAAACCCATATGGATAAATATCGCCCTCTGTACCCATCTCTGTTGTGAATTCAAGAACAGGAACATCCACACTCATGATATTTCTACTTGATGTTTTAAGGTTAACTTCAACTTTTGGAAACATGAGTGCTTCTTCAACTGATTCGGAGGTCATAACGGCTCTTGCCATAACAAAACGAGAATGAACTACACTAAGCTTCTCTTCTACTTCTTCACGTAGCGCTTTATTNTCTCGCACTATATCAAGAAACTTTTTCATCAATTCATCCCGCTTATCTTTTAAAAGTTTGTGCCCTTTCCTGGCAGTTTGCAGTCTTTTTTTAAGACTTGTTAACACCATTCTGGTAGGGCTCACATTCATCCTTGCCATTTGATAATCTCCTTGTTCTAATTGCTCACACCGTTCTCCAAGCTCTGCTCTTATTTGTTGTCATCCTCTTTTTGCGGCAAATATTTATCTATATATTCCTGACTGATACGTTTTAGTTCTCCAACTGGCAATATTGATAGCAGTTCCCATCCCAATTCCAGTGTAGTTTCTATATCCCTATTTGTCTCAAAGCCTTGTGAAACGTATTCTGCTTCAAACCTATCGGAAAACTTAGCATAGAGCTTGTCATTGTCACTTAATGCTGCATCACCTAAAATAACAGCCAACTCTTTTGCCTCTTTACCACGTGCATAGGCTGCAAAAAGCTGATTCATCGTGTTTGCATGATCCTCTCGTGTCTTGCCTTTTCCTATACCTTTATCCTTAAGCCTCGACAGTGATGGAAGTACATCAATTGGAGGTGTAACACCCTTTTTGTACAGCTCGCGGTTAAGAATGATCTGGCCTTCTGTAATATATCCAGTAAGGTCGGGTATTGGATGAGTTTTATCATCCTCAGGCATTGTCAGTATGGGTATTAGCGTAATACTTCCATTATGCTCTTTCATTCTCCCTGCACGTTCATATAATGATGCAAGGTCAGTGTACAGATATCCAGGATAGCCACGTCTACCAGGTACTTCCTTACGTGCAGCAGATACTTCACGTAGGGCATCTGCATAGTTTGTTATATCGGTGATTATTACAAGAACATGCATATCTTTTTCAAAAGCAAGATATTCTGCTGCTGTCAATGCCATTCTTGGAGTTCCGATACGCTCAACAGCCGGGTCATTAGCAAGGTTCATAAATAGAACAGCTCTGTCTATAGCTCCGGTACGTTTAAAATCATTTACAAAGAAATCAGCTTCTTCAAAGGTAATTCCAACTGCAGCAAATACAACAGCGAATTTACTATCCGTTCCCAGCACCTTTGCTTGACGGGCTATTTGTGCCGCTAACTGAGCATGAGGAAGGCCTGAACCCGAAAATATCGGTAGTTTTTGACCACGTACTAGTGTATTTAAACCATCTATTGCTGAAATACCAGTTTGAATAAACTCTGATGGATAATCCCTTGCTGCAGGGTTCATGGGCAGTCCATTAATGTCAAGCCTCTTATCAGGTATTATCTCTGGGCCTCCATCGATTGGTTTTCCAAG
>JGI24707J26582_10000631_pt1 | contig 27507 bp, 30 predicted proteins | sample BioPla1DNA1_FD_26582 | JGI IMG/M metagenome (IMG submission 26582)
ACATAAGCGCCCCCTCTTACACTGCCATTTGCATTAATGCCTTTGAAATATTCGTTTGAAACTCCAAATGCGTCTGCATCTTCAAAGGTCCAACCAGAAAGTTTGAATTCCGCTTCATAGTCTTCAATACTCACTTGGTCTGGTTTCTTAATTCCTGATCGTAAGAATTTATAAGGTTTTTGTGAAGTAGTCTTCTTGTTGAATGAGTAGTAATAAATTCCAAAGGGTTGAAGACCGTATTTCTCATGAATCGCGATCGCATAGGTTGGTAGTTGTAAGGATTCTCCGTGAAGTACCTTTGATTCCGATATGGAATGCTCACTACTTTTATAATCTATAATCATAAAATGATTGTCTGAAATATCTATTCTATCCACAAAGCCTCTTAATGATACATCTTTAAATATATTTTCGTTTTTGATGTATTCTTCTGTTTTAAATGGTTTGAATGTGGTTTGGCATAAAGCTTTTTCTAAGAAATGAATGTTTTCTAAAGTGTTTTGATTATTAATGGTAATTAGAAATTTGATATAGGGATTGTTTTTGGGTAAATAGGGTTCATACACATCCCATAATTGGAAAGGATCATTATTTCCTTGGAAATATTGTTCGAAAGCATAGTGATTGATGGTACCTAATAAACGAGCATCTAATTTAAAATCAAAGGGCTCTTTTAAATTTAATCCTTCTTCTTTAAAATAGAGGAATGGATCTTTTATATATTTTTCTAAAGATGAAACGGAGGCATTTAACTTTCCGTCTTTTAAATAGAATCGTTTCGCAATTGTTGGATTGAGGCGATTTTTTTCATCCATAAATGGATTTGCCTCAATAATATTCCAAGCTTTTACTTTGATATTGTTTTTTTGACAGAAACGCTCCACTTCAAAAGCTGGTAATTGTGGTTTTCCTTCATATGTTGAGACATGGTATGAAAGGATCAAGTTTCTTGATTTTTTGAAGATTGATTTAAGGTGGTTTAATTGAAAAGTATTTCTTGTTTGAAGGCTTGGATAGNTCGGTATTTNGTTTCGATANCTCTCATCCAATAATCCATTATTTTTGGAAAGATTGGGAAAGTTTTTAGCGGTCAATCCAGCAACATACAGATAGTCTACAATCTGTAAAGGTAGGGCATCATAACTAATTGGTTGGATTGGGCCCTCAATTTTAATATTTTTATCTAGTAAAGAGATATTATATTGTATAAAATCTAAATTTTCTTTATTAATTAATGAATAAATATTTTGGATATAGCTAATAATTGACTGATCTTGAGTTAACTCTAATCCTAGAAGGATNTTTTCAGTTATATTTTGTTTTTTAATTTTGTTTAAGTATGTTTGTAGTATTTTTACATCGTCTTGTATCTCTTCTTGTGTTTTTATAAGTGATTGAATATCTTTAAGGTGACTGTTTTCAATTGCGTAGTCAAAAGGTTTAAACAAGTCCTCATAGTTTAAGTTATAATGCCTGATATAGTTTAATAATGACTGTTCTTTACTAAGTTTGAAAATACCACTTTCAATTAGTTCTAATGCAGTAATTGAGTTAGCATCTTTAAGATAATCAATAAAACTATTAAATTGATGGATTGCTAATGAGTTTTGTTCAGTCGCTTTATATGGAATATTATATCGATCAAATGCAGCTTTTATGTATGGCCAAGCTACTTCTACATTTGGAACTGCAATATAAGCTGTCTCTAGTTCCTTCTTTACAATATCTTGAACAATACCTTCTATTTCCTGTCTGAAATTTAGAGCTCGTTTATATTGAATTTTATCAGGTTGAGTAATGGGAAAATCTTGAATTTGAAAATTTTTGTTTGCGAGAAAATGAAGTTGAGAATGGCTTAATCCATCTTTGACATATATGATATTTTCTGGAAGTGATTGTGTAGGTAAGGGTAGATTTTTTAGAATTTGTTTTATTTCTATTCTAAAAGAATCGTTTTCCGGTAGTGAATCAATTTCAATTCCATATTGATATAATTCTTTTTTGAATGTGAAAAGTTCAAAGTACAAATCTGGAGTTAAATTGATAAATTCATAGCTATAATCTTTTAGTTGTTGGTAGGTATTGAGATGAAAGTGATCGGATTCGTTATAAACAACGCCGTTAAATGGAATAACCAAGACTCCAGGTAAAACGTTGTCTTGTTGTAATAAGGATTTTTGGAAAGTAGAAATATGGTTTGAATTTATAATATAAGTTGTTCGCATTACAAAACCTCCTAATTATATTTATTATACCAAATATATGCATTTGTAAATATAGGGGATTATGTTATGCTAAATGAAAAAGAAAAGAGGGTTACTAAATGAAACTTATTTCATGGAATGTGAATGGTTTAAGAGCAATTCTAAAAAAAGATTTTTTAGAACAGTTTGAGAAATTTGACGCAGATATTTTATGCTTACAAGAGATAAAACTGCAGGAAGATCAACATGACTTTTATCCTGAGGGATATCACTCTTATTATAATTATGCAGTTAAGAAAGGTTATTCAGGGGTGTCTATTTACAGTAAAGTAGAACCGATTAATGTTGAATATGGACTAGGTATCGAAGCGCATGACCAAGAAGGTCGTGTTATTACTTGTGAGTATGAAGATTTTTATTTGGTGGGGGTTTATACACCGAATTCTCAGAGTGAACTTAAGCGCTTGGATTATAGAATGCAGTGGGAAGATGATTTTAGGGAGTATGTGAATCGATTGGATGATGTAAAACCGGTTATCATCTGTGGCGATTTAAACGTAGCTCATAAAGAAATTGATTTAAAGAATCCTTCAAGTAATCGTCGTAATGCTGGCTTTACAGATGAGGAAAGAAATAAAATGACGGAGTTGTTGGATTCTGGTTTTGTAGATTCTTTCAGATATATTCATGGCGATGTTACGGAGCGATATTCATGGTGGAGTTATCGTTTTAATTCTCGTTCTCGAAACACGGGATGGAGAATTGATTACTTTTTGGTTTCAGAAAAATTACAAAACCATATAAAAGTTGCGGATATTTTAGATCAGGAATTTGGAAGTGACCATGCTCCTGTAATTTTGGAATTAAAAGGGTAATAGGCTAAACCTACTACCCTTTTTTATTTTATAGTATATTGAAGTACAATCGTCCCAACTCCGGCATGTACCGTTAATACTGCAGGGAGGGAAGAAATATTATATTCGAAGGATCCAATTTCCTGTTCTATCAGATTTAATAAAGTATGTATTTCCGACTCTGCCTCGCTATGCAGTAAATTTAGAACATGCGTTTTTGGGGTTATATCATTTTTTATTAAATCTTTAACAATGGTCATCATCGCTTTATTTTCAGTTCTTGCGGTCGCAAATTTTTCGATTGTCGTGCCTTTGTTTTCTAATTTTAAAACAGGTTTAATTTTAAGTAGTGAGGCCATCGTTGCAGCAGATTTTGAAATTCTACCTGATGCCTTTAGTTGTTTTAATGTTTTGGGTAAAACGTAGGATTCCGTATGATTAAACAAACGGTTTAAACTAAATATTATCTCTTGAATTGATTTACCTTCTTTATTTAGCTTAAGAATCAAATCAACGGCCCTTTGAACGGGACCGACCAAAGTCTCCGTTTCAATTAAGGTATAGTTGTTTAAATCTACCTGCTCAATTGCCTGTTTGAATGAATTAAAAGTTCCACTCAAATGGTGAGATAGAGGTAAAATAAAAATATGGTCATATTGTTTTTCTTTGATTTCATTAAAAATATCGATTAATGTTCCAATATTTGGTTGGGATGTAGATAGAAGTTCATCATTTAATAAAATGTTTCTTACTTGTTCTGTTGAAATGTTAACTTGATCAAATAATTCTTGATCACCGTAGATTATTGTGAGGGGTACAACATATAATTGCCTTTCTTTAATTTGTTCTTTAGTAAAAGAGACTGATGAATCAGTTACAATTGCAATATTCTTCATATAAAAAACCTCCATGTATTGAATTATAAACAGAAATAGTTTGAATGTCAAACTATCATTAGAGTGAATTATGTTTTATAATATAATCATGGAACAAATATTAGCATTTAAAACAATTGAGAAAGAAGTCATCGTTGAGCAAGAGATTAATAAATCTAAATTTATTAGTTATTTATGTCCTGTTCAAAGTGAGGATGAAGCAAAGGAGTATTTGAAACAAATTAAAAAGATGCATCCTAAAGCGACACATCATTGTAGTGCTTATAGGGTTGGCGAAATTGAGCGTTCTAATGACGATGGTGAACCGGCCTCAAGCGCTGGTTTGCCAATGCTTCAAGTCTTAAAAGGACATGATTTGGATAACGTAATTGCAGTAGTAGTTCGTTACTATGGGGGTGTAAAATTAGGTGTAGGAGGATTAATAAGAGCGTATGGTGGCAGTGTTACTTTGGCTATTGAATCCTCTGTGATTCTTGTGCCGCAATGGATGCATACTGTTCAACTTATTTTTCCTTACGAATATATCAATACTATCGAAACACATTGTGAGGGTCTAGCAGAGATAGTTAATCGTCAATATGATAGTAATGTTTACTATACAGTTAAGACTCAAAACCCTGAGCAATTAGAAGAATTGAACGATTTGACTAGAGGAACAATTAATATGGTTGAATTAGAGAAAGAAATTGATTATGTAAAGGAGGATTGACGATGAAGGAATTAAAAACTCATAAAATTCAATGTACACCACAAAGAGTAGCAATTTTGTCTCTTTTAAAGGCTAGTCAAGTGCCATTGACAATCAATGAGATAGAGTCGCAAATTGACTCATCCATTAATCTATCAACGATTTACCGATCGTTAGAACTGTTTGAAAAACATAATCTAATTACTAAGACAAAATTACAAGAACCGCTCCAAACAATATACCAGTTTAATGATAAAAGTCATAGCCATCATTTAATTTGTACAAAGTGTCAAAAGATAATTGTAATAGAGGAATGCCCATTGCATACATATGAAGAACAAGTTGCATCAGAATCGGGTTTTCTAATTGAATATCATCAACTGGATTTATATGGATTATGTCCTAAATGTCAATCGCATGATAGCTAATTAAAAGCGAAAATCCAAATTGAAGGCAAATGATAATTATTATTTTAAAATAATTTAAAGATACCTTAACGATTAGACTGAGGATAATACAAGATATTAATGGCAAAGTTATCGAAAATAGTATCATTGAAATAATTAGTAAAAGAAATAATCTCTGAATTATTTCTTTTTTTAATCCCATGTGTGTAAATAATATGATTTCTGCTTCGAATTCTGAAATAAAATAGGGTAATATAGAACTAATATTAGTGCTGGATACAGTAAAAATTATAAACGAAATAGCTATTAAAAATTTATTTATTAAATTCAATATGTCCTGCATAAACTCTTCTTCTTTTATTGGATTGAGTTCATACATTACTTGTGGATAGTTTAGGGTATTCATAATTTTATGGATACTATCGTCTGTTTTTATTTTTAGAATTTTACCATAATCATGCTTTGAATCTCTATAAAAACTTGGAAGGATTAGATCAACTGAAAGTGAATCATCAAAGCCATACTGATTAAAACTTAGCGAATTTAGTTTAAATCTCGTTCCTTTTTTAAATTCGTGCAACTGGAAGATTTCTGAATTAAAGACTGGAACAGCGACATTTTCATCATATTGTACGGAAAAGTCATAGGTTTTGTGATTGGTTAAATTATAAAGGGTAATTGTTTCATAATTATCTAAGGTCTCAATCTTTGTATTCTTAAATTGATTTGATAAGACCTTCAAATAAGATTGATTAATTATAACCTGTTCATTTACGGGTGTAAGAAGAAAATGCGATGAATCATTTAGCTTTTTTGCGAGAAATTCGTTCGCAAACATAATAAAATAAATTGAAAAACTTGCAGAGGATAGAATCATTAAAATACGCTTAATTTTCTTTTTTTCAAATTGATAAATCTGTTTTATAAAATAAAAATAGTCATAATAAAGCATCTAATTCACCTAATCTAAAACTAATACTTTAGAAGCGCTTTTGATAACATATGGATCATGGCTGACGATGATAGTTGTAATATTTAAAGACCTTAGTAGTTCTAAAACTTGGTCAGTATTTCCTTGATCTAAGTTTCCCGTAGGCTCATCGGCTAAGATAATAGTTGGCTTTTTAATAATGGCACGTGCAATTGCGACCCTTTGTTTTTGTCCGCCACTTAATTGGAAGGGGTATTTATTAAGTATTTGTGGTTTTAAATTAACTTTTTGGAGTGTTTTTAAGATGTTTGATTTTCGTTCTTCTTTTGGGGTTCTGGAAACGATTAAAGGAAAGGCTAGATTTTGATACACTGTGTAACGATTTATGAGTTTAAAATCTTGATAAACGATGGATAAATGTCTTTGTCTAAACTCGATTATATCATCTAAATTAGAATGTATAATAGGATCACCATTAAACAAATATTCTCCACAAAAGTTTAAATCCAATAGACCTAAAATATTTAATAAAGTAGTTTTCCCAATTCCACTATCACCCGTAATCACTATATAGTCTTTATTATAAATTTTGATGGAGAAATCCTTAAGCACATACTCATCATATTTTTTAAATACATTTTTTAGTTCGATGATGGGCATTGAATTACGTCACCATCCTTTAATCCAGAGGTAATTATAAATTGTGATTTTTCATAGTATCCATCCACATCATGTGGGTCGTTATTGATTAGGACATGATATTTTCCGTCCTCTTCAAAAATACATTCTTGTGGAATCTTTATAAGAGAATCACGCAACTTCAAAATATAAGTTTCTCCTATATAGTTTGGAGATATTTCTACAGGAAAGTAAATCTTAAATGATTCCTTCTCATATTCATATTTAAATTCAACACTTATATCATCAATTAAAATTTCTTCACGATCAAATATTTGATATTCCTTGGTTTGTTTAAATAACCTCAGTTCATTCTCAGATAGTTCCATTTCAAAATGCATTTTATCAGAGGTTATGTAAATATTTTCGCCTGTAATGGATGTATAACCAGCTATTGGTGCATAGTAATAAATTGGTTTTTGAAATTGTTTGAGATCAGCTTCCAATTGTCTTAATTCTTCTTTTCTGGAAGCAGTTTGTTCTAAACTTTTTAAATATTCAATTTTATCTTTTAGTTTTTGATATTCTGGGTCGTTTTTGTAATTGGTATAAGAAAAAAATAAATAGTCTTTATTTATAAAGGTGTTATCTTCCACATTGAATGTGTAATCGTATTGTGTTTCTTTATTGATTTTTATTGTCTCTTGAGGGACTATTTTCCCTATAAACTGTGGGGATTCTTCTGTGACAATATAAGTGTTAAAATTAGATGATTGACATCCACTTAATAAAAAAGTAGTAATTGAAACTAATAATGTTTTTCTAACCATAGAAATACTCCTATCCAAATCAAATACCATAAATTAAAAAACAAGGAATATTGACGTAGTAAAAGTGAGAGAGAAAGTCCATTATAAATTAGAATTTTAAATGTGATTCTAGAAAAAGAATCTTGATACAGCCAAGCTCTATTAAACACTTCATAATTGAAGAAATAATCTAGTTCAAACAACAGAAGATAAATAAATGATAAAATGACGNCTTTCTTGTTTAAAAAAACAATATACAATATGGAGATAATGAGTGTATTACGTAAGAAAAAATTAATACATATTTTTTTTCTATTAATTTTAGAAATCATGTAATAAGATTTATGCCTATTAATTAACTCTTTTGAATGATTAAGTAACGATACAAATTCTTGAAGGATTAAAAATCCAGCAATTTGTTGCATGGGAATGTTTGATTTTAAAATAAATGGAGTATAGATAGTTATGAAGGGAACTTGAAAAGGTAATGTAAATTGTAGATTTATGTATGGAGCAAGCAACAATANAAAAGGTTGTTTTGTAATGATAGAAATCGAGTATGTGAGATAGATACTTAGTGATTTTGGATTAATGATGGGAGAGAGTAACAGGAATACATAATAAATAATGTTGTGTTTATCTAAATAAAAGAAAGAAAATATATATAGAATTAAACTTAACTTATTGTGTGTCATATATTTATACAATAAATAAACTTTATACTTTATCTTATCCTTGAATTTAAAGGGAAGAAAATTATTATCCAGTAGATTAACATACTCTAAACTTTCTACCCTAAGACTAAGCAATAAAAAAGACATAAGCGTAATACTCCATGATAGCAGCCACAAATAAAAGAATTATACTTGGAATAATTTTTTTTTGAGTTAAACAATAGCAAAATGCGAATAGTTCAATGGGTAAATGTGGAAGAATAATAAGCGTNTGAATTATCCCAAACTGTTGAAAACTAATTCCAAGACTAATAAAAATAAGAGAAAAACAGAAAACATAATAGCTCCAGTTGAATAATGGAATCAGAAGAATAGGAAGAAGTTTGAGATTGTGAATGAAAATATTCAGAGCTCCTTTTGGAATAGGATCTATAAATATGTTTTCATTAAAAAGAAACGGGGATATCATATATCCGCTTATACAAAGAAGCGCACCAAACAAACAGGTACCTAGATAAGTAAAAACAAGAGATTGACGATTGGGAATATAGCGATCCATAGAATTTGCCTCCGATTAACTTCAGATAGTTTTGTGTGTAAAAATATAAATACAACTGCGAAAATAAGGTTTGAAACGAGATTTGAAAAAATAAATAATTTACCTAAAGTTGTAGCGATTAAATAGATCATGATGTTTTTGGATAGATCGATATTTAGCTTTATAAATCTATATAGCCAATGAAGTAATGTTATGTTGAAAAGAATCGTGACAGTTTCTAAAATTATAGACAGAAAAAAAATTATATCTTGAGGTAAGTCTTCAATAGCAATGTCGTTCGTTTTTACTTTTAAAAAGTTTAACGAAAGCATTAAGATATATAAAATGATATTTAAGAAGATAATATGATGCTTTTTTCTCTGCATACGGCCTCCTTAATATTCTTATTTTTGTTTTTGAGTGTGTTTATAAAATCTTGATTGTGATCAATGATAATTGTATCGGTAAGATTACTGATTCTATCACTTATTATATTTATGGTTTCTTTGTCAAGGTGATTGGTTGTTTCATCTAACAAATAAAGTTGATAATTATCTATAAATAGCGGTATTATCTCAAGTTTTTTTCGAGAGCCCAAAGATAATTCGGAAATTTTATAGGAAAGAGGATAAGTGAAGTTTAATGAATTTAATATATTAATCATTTGTTTAATAGAGATATTATAAAAATAGCGATAAGTTTTTAAAACTTCTTCTACCGTAAATTGTTCTGTAAAAAAGGGAGTGTCTGGAATGTAAATAATTTTTTTGTAAGGAAATATCTTTTTTCCTTTAGTTTTATGAAAACCAAGAAGTGAATTCATAAAAACTGTCTTGCCCGTTCCGTTTTTACCTGAAAGAAGTAAAGTAAAGGGTGTTTTGATGTTTAGGTTAATATCTTTTAGGATTTGTTTTTTGCCAATGTATACATGATAGTTTTCTAGATTAATCATACGTAAAATGTGAATTTGCATCATAGATGCAAACTCACCAACTGACGGCAGCTTTCTTTCCTACTTTCTTTGTTAGGTGTTTGAGCATATATAAACCAAAAGAAATAGAAGTTCCACAGGAAACAATTAATGCAATAATTTGCCAAGTGGCGGCACCGATAAATATCGCATCAACAATCTTTTGCGCTGCATAAACACCAACCCCTAACATTGCCATTACGTTGGGGATGGGCAGGAGAAATAAACTGGTCAATCATTTCAACTCCTTTCTTCTGTATTAATAACTAGTAAGCGGTTAACTTTTGTCCTATGATTTTACATTAAAATTGCTTTGTTATAGAATGGTGGTATACAAGGAGGACTTATGGCAATAAAATTAATTGTAAGCGATATTGATGGAACGATTATCGATGATTTTGGAAATGTTTCTAATGAAACTAGAACAGCGATTCATAAACTAAAAGATTATGGGATTAGATTTTCATTTGCGACCGGTCGAAGCTATGAGAGTACATTAGATATAGCACGTTTACTAGAGGTAGAAAACGAAGATGTTGGTATGATTTGTCTAAATGGTATGGAGACGTATGATCTACCAGCGATGACTAAAATAGAAAAAGACACCTTAACTTTTGAAGAAAGTGTTAAGATGCAAAAATTGGGTGAGAAATACTATCTAGGTATTATGTATTGTTTTGAGGACTGTATCTATTTTCAAATGGATGATTTATCATTAGAAGATTATCAAATTGCTATGGGTGAAGATGTTAAGAAGTATTTTAATCATCGGGTACCACTGGTAAATGTTGGCTCTGCATATGAAATTGAAGAGCGGATAAAAAAAGACAGATTATTGAAAATTGCCTATATTCAGTCACCTCAATATAAAGATTTGGTTATTGATAGAATGCGTGATGAAGCAGGAGAAGGATATCACTTTATGCGGGTTGGGCCAGGTTGGACAGAGGTTGCTCATACTGACGTATCAAAGGGGAATGCTGTTTTGGAGTATGCTAAAAAATATGGTATTAGACCGGAAGAAATTATGGTGTTTGGTGATTCTGAAAATGATATAAGTATGTTTGAAATTGCAGGAATGGCTGTTGCGGTTGAAAATGCAATGGAAACAGCTAAAGCAAAAGCAACTCATTTCACGAAGTCCAACAACGAAAATGGTGTGGCTTACTTTATTGAAGAGTATTTGAAAGGTTTATAATGCCAGAATATCATTACGAAAAAAATCTCAATATAAAGACAACAGATTGGGATGAAAGTTTATACGATAATCGTAAGTATCATCGATATGAGCCCACTCCATATGCTGCATTAGATACACTATTTAATCACATTAGTTTAACACAAAATGACGTGCTTGTTGATTTTGGAAGTGGAAAAGGACGTGTTCCATTTTATGTATACAGTCGCTTTCGAAATAAAATCAAAGGCATCGAGCTGAGTGAAGCAATGCANAATAAAGCTATNCGAAACAAACGAATGTATAGGAATCGAATTAATAGAAATAAACATCAAATTCATTTTTTAAATATGAACGCAAANCATTATGAAATAGATAAGGAAGACAATTACTTCTTTATGTTTAATCCTTTTCATGTTTCAGTATTTAGAGTGGTGATTAACAATATTATCCAATCTTATAATGAACATCCGCGTGATATNTATTTATTATTATATTACAGAAATCAAGCTTATTTGGAGTTTATAAACCAAAGTACGGCTTTTGAATTGGTGGGAAAACAGGAAGTTAATGAAATAAATGATGATGATGCTTATGTGTATATTTACAAATTAAAAAAATCTAATTAAAAAACGGATTATCCGATGGATGGTCCGTTTTTACTTTGAATTATGAATAATTCTAGTTTTAATGACGCCGTCAATTTTACTTAAGGCGTCGTTTAGGTTATATATTGTCTCAGGTTGTTGCTCTTTAATATCGACGATTGTGTAGGCATATTCCCCACTATTTCTGTTCATCATATTTTCTATATTAACATTGAACTTACCGGCTATGTTTGAAATTCTTCCCAACATTTTTGGAATGTTTTTATGGATTATGGTAAAGCGAGTCGAGGAATTGAAAGTTAACTCCATATCTGGGAAATTAACGGAATTAATGATGTTGCCCGTCTCTAAGAAATGGATTAGGGTTCTAACGGCCGCTTTGGCACAATTAAGTTCTGCTTCAAAGGTAGAAGCACCTAAGTGTGGAAATGTTAGAACATTTTTAATCTTCAATAAATCTTGGTCAGGAAAATCTGTCACATAATTTTTAATATGGTGGGTGTTAAGGGCTTTAAGTAAGGCATCTTTATCAATTAATTCTCTTCTTGAAAAGTTAAGGAGGATTACACCTTCCTTCATTTTTTTGATTTCACTGGTGCTGATATAGTTCTTTGTATCTTGATTTAATGGAATGTGTATAGAGATTATATCGGATTCATGAAGTATTTCGTCCAGTGAGAGGGCTCTTTTGACTCTTCGGCTGATGTTCCATGCCGTATGAACGGATACGTATGGATCATAACCAATTACATTCATTCCCAAACGATAGGCATCATTTGCGACCATAGAACCGATATTGCCTAAACCGATTACACCAAGCGTTTTTCCTTCAAGTTCATAACCTTTAAATTGGGATTTATGATTCTCTACTTCTTTCTCTAAGTTTTTTGATTCAAGGGTTTTAAGCCATAGATGGCTTTGTAGAATGGGCCGACTTGATAGAAGCATTCCGGCAATGACCATCTCTTTTACTGCGTTGGCGTTAGCACCTGGCGTATTAAAAACAACAACGCCATTTTCAGTAGCCTTATCGACAGGAATATTATTGATGCCTACGCCAGCTCTCGCGATGGCTTTTAGGTTGGGGCTAAATGTATGATTTTTGAGAATGTGACTTCTAAGTATGATGGCATCTGGATTCTCTGATACATTGATTGAATATCTTTGGTCAAATAGGTTTAGACCTTCTTGTGCGATATGATTAAAGGTTTGGATGTGATACATGCGCATACTCCTTATCAAATGCTTTTATAAATTCAGATAGTTTTTTAACGCCTGNATAGGGCATNGCATTATAAATGCTGGCACGCATTCCACCGNTAATGCGATGTCCTTTTAAATTAATGAGTCCTTCTTTATTTGCCTTTTCAATAAATAATTGGTCAAGTGACTTTGATTCAGTAGTAAAAGGGATATTGGTAATAGACCTTTCATTTATGTTTACTGTATTTTTAAATAATTTTGAATGGTCAATCGTTTTGTATAGTAGGTCGGCTTTTTTTCTAGCTTCTTTCTCCAGCTCTTTAACGCCACCCATGTTTTTAACCCATTGTAAGACTTCTCGAACAATATATATAGAATATGTAGGAGGTGTATTAAAAAGAGAATTATGTTCAGTGAATGTTTTATAATCTAATAGCGTTGGTAGTTTTTGAGAGGTATTGGGAAGAAATTTTTTGTTTAAAACAACGACCGTGACTCCGGCTAATCCAAGATTTTTTTGAGCGCCGGCATAAATCAAATCAAATTGGTTAAAGTCATATTGATAACTAAGAATATTGGATGACATATCTGCCACGATTGGTAGATTAGTTTTTGGAAGATTATAAATGGAGGTTCCTTCAATAGTATCGTTGGTAGTTAGGTGGAGGTAGGCTCCCTCTTTGGGTATATTGGTTAATTGTATTTCTTTGGCATTTGAGTTGATAATCTGAGCCTCTTCTAAAGCTCTTTGGCTCCATATTCCGGTATTAATGTAGTAAGGAGTTTTCGTTTGAGCATAGTTTAGTGGAATCATTGTGAATTGGAGTGACGCTCCTCCTTGGATAAATAAGACTTCATATTCTTTTGGATCGAGATCTAAAAGTTCAAGTAATAGAGCTTTAGCGTGATTATGTATCGTGAGGTAATCTTGTGACCGGTGGCTCATCTCCATGACTGATATATGAGAATCTCTGTATTTTATTAACTCATGTTGTGCAGTTTCTAATACACTAGTAGGAAGAATGGCTGGTCCGGCTGAAAAATTGTAAATTTGTTTCATTTAGTTTCACCTTCTTTCATTACTAAGATTATAGCATAAAAAAAAGTAGAAATTACTTCTACTTTATTGTGATAACTTATATATTTTTATGGTTTTTCTTAAGTTATAAATAATCATGACTTTAACAAGCAGTGATGCAACCAAAATGATGGTGGTTAATACATTGTCTTTTAATATGAGGTTTACAATCATCAGTATGGTCAAATAAGCCCATAATTGAGTAAGTAAATCAGTATTAAGTTTGAGATCATTTTGGAACTCTAGATTTCTGAAGCTCCATATAATTCGATAGGTGATGAATAAAGGAATAATAACAGTCGTTATTGGATAAAGTAGATTTGCGACAACTTCGCTTTTAAACATTAAATCAAACTCTACAAGCCCTGAAACAAATTCAATCAAAGTGTAGACGAACATTGCGATTGAGAGGTATTCTACCTCGGCAAAACTGGGTTCTGTTTTTTTATGTTTTCTAATTGCGAATATTAAAAGTAGATATCCTATGAAGGCGGGTAAAATTTGAATGGTTATTTCTAATCCAGGTATTTTTACAAATGTTGAAAAAAATATAAATATTAATGCATATATAAATAATTCCATAATATCTCCTTATTTTCTTTTTATATAATCTACAACATCTTGTAGAAGTTCAGGATTTACAGGAGCTTCAGATTCTAAAGATGTCTTTGATAAAAATGTAGCAAACGAAACGGTTTCTTGCAAGTTGAAGTTTTGAATAATACCGAAAACAATTCCAGATGTGAAGGCATCTCCAGCACCGGAAACATTAACTACTTTACTTTCTAAAGCAGCTACAAAACCATTTTCAATTCCATTTGAATAATAAGACCCATGTTGCCCAAGCGTGATAAAAACTTGTTTTACACCTTGTTTGAGAATGTTATTTGCCATTTTAGGAACATCTTCTAAGTTAGTGTATTTTATATTACTCATAACTTCCGCTTCATGAATGTTGCATTTCAAACTATGGATATATGATAGCACATCCATGTATTTCATGCATTTATTTTTTGAAATGGGATCAACAACGATAATTTTATCTTGGTTATTAATGATAATTGAATGTGTATCTTCTGTGCTAAGGTTGCTGGCGATGACCAGTATTTGGGATTGATCAATTGCCAATTGGAGGTTAGGAGGTAAAATATTAGAGGTATTGAGATCTGAAATGCCGACCACTAATTCTCCTTCATGATCAAAAATTGAGGTATAGCTAGGAGTAGTACCTTCTGTTTGATAGACAAAAGAAGTGTCGATGCCGACACTTTTAGAGGTCTCTAATATTTTATTAGCGTAGTAGTCATTGCCAATTGTGGTGACTAATTTTACTTTTTCATTTAATCTTGCAAGTGTTTCTGCGATGTTTTTTCCAACACCACCAAAATGGATTTGTGTGGTACCTGGGTTTGAATCTTCTAAATAGATGGATTGATGGCTTTTGGAGTTTATATCCAACAGTGCATTTCCTATAACGGCGACTTTCATATCATTACTCCTTTGTATGTAATGATTTTAACGATTTGTTGGTTAATTATCAAGTCCTAAAGTTTTTACTACACTTAAAGATAAATAAAAGTCTACCGTACTGTGTATGATTGTTCCGATTCCTAGAAAGATGAAAAATTGTAAGAGAAGATCTGGTGAAAGTTGTTTAAAGCTGATTAAAGCTACAATTGAGAATTCAGCAATCCCGTGAATTAAAGCCATTACACTGTTAAATGCGAATTGTGATTTAGCTGAATTTAAGGTATGTTTCTGTAAGTAATACGCTCCTGGTATTACAAAAGCTAAATGGGAAAAGGCTCTTGCTGCTACAATAAAAGGAAAGCTCATAAAAAATCCAAGAGTAGTGCCTAAGGCGACCATAATCGCAACTTGTGGACTGATGAACATTGCTACAAAAATAGGTACATGACTTGCTAATGTATATGTGGATGCCGGTAGGATTAATTTTATGGGCATTATGATAGGGATTAAGATGGCGATGGCGGTTAAAAGTCCTGCAATTGCAATTTGTTTAGGTTTGTTCATTAAATTCTCCTCCTATGTGTCATGACACATTGTACAAGGTAAAAGAAAAGGTGTCAAGACACCTTATTGATTTTTAATGATGAAGCCTAACTTATCTAGTGCATCTAATGCTTGGTTATAGCTCGTTTCGTCAGGGCAGCTGATAGTATGGAGATGGATTCCTTGTGTTAAGGAACTTAGAAGCTCTGCTTTCCTGCTACTGAGTTCTTTAATGAAATCCTTCACATCATCTAGGTTCTTTATATTGAGTTGACCGGTTAGTTCTCCATAAATGGGGTGTCCAACGGTCACATCAATGATATGTATACCAAGTTTTACGAGTGTTTCAAGTTCAAGTTCAGTTTGTTCGTATGTATGGTTAACGGCAATTTTTGCGATGAAGCGATCGTCTTCATAGTGCATAACATAGCCTCTTCTAGTTGCGATTATGTCATGTCCTTGTGCTCGAAGCAGGGCAACATCTCCCACTATGACCTGTCTGCTTACCTTTGTAATGGTGGCTAATTTTGATGCTGAAATAGGTGTGGTTCTGTTTGAAATGGTCTTGAGAAGAAATAACCTTCTTTCGTCTCCAGTCATGATTACCTCCTTTTTAAAATTGTAGCATTCTTTAGATTGATTTGACAATTTTTAAAAGTTCGATAGAATAGAATTAGCACTAAAAGCACACGAGTGCTAATGGAGGGTGATTATGGGAAAAAGAGAATTTAAAGCTGAATCGAAACGATTGCTGGATTTAATGATTAATTCAATTTATACAAATAAAGAGATATTTTTAAGAGAGTTGATTTCAAATGCAAGTGATGCAGTCGATAAGCTGAATTTTAAATCGCTACAAGATGGTGATTTAGAAGTAGATAAAGAATCTTTTAAAATTGAAGTGTTTGCTGATAAACCTACAAGAACATTGATAATTTCAGATAATGGAATCGGTATGAATGAAGATGATCTAGAGAATTATCTTGGTGTAATTGCGAAAAGTGATTCTTTTGATTTCAAACAAGATATGGACGAGTCGGAAATTATTGGCCAGTTTGGGGTTGGGTTTTACTCTGCCTTTATGGTTAGTGAAGAGGTAAGGGTTGTTTCTAAAAAGTTTGGAGAAGATCAGGCTTATGAATTTATGTCGTCTGGTTTAGATGGATATACAATTAATAAGTCGACCAGAGATGGACACGGAACAACAATTTATTGCAAGTTAAAGGAAAATACGGAAGAAGAAAATTACGATGAATTTCTTGAAACGTATCATTTAAGACATCTAATCAAGACTTATTCAGATTATATACGCTATCCAATCGTACTTAAATATGAGGCATTGGCTGATGATGAAGATAAGAATGTTAAAGAGGGAGATATTATTGAGGAAACAGTTAACTCGATGGTTCCTTTATGGAAGCGTTCTAAACAGGACCTCAATGAAGAAGATTTAAATAATTTTTATAAAGAAAAATATTATGATTTTGAGGATCCATTAAAGACCATTCATATGCGTGTTGAGGGAGTTCCATCGTTTGATGCGCTGTTATTTATCCCGAAAAATGTTCCAATGAACTTTTATTCAACTCAATTTGAACCGGGATTACAATTATATAGTCGAAGCGTATTTATAATGGATCATAATAAAGATTTAATTCCGGAGCATTTTAGATTTGTGAGAGGTTTGGTAGATTCTCCCGATTTGTCATTGAATATTTCTAGAGAAATATTACAACATGATCATCAAATTAAGGTGATATCTAATAGAATTGAACGGAAGATTCGAAGTGAATTGGAATTGATGTTGAAAAATGATCGTGAAACATATGAAACTTTCTGGGATAATTTCGGGCTTACTTTAAAATATGGTGTGTATGATCAATTTGGTATGAATAAGGATAAGTTGCAAGACTTATTGTTATTTAATACTTCAGAAGGTAAGTTGAGTACGTTGAGTGAATATGTTGGTCGTATGAAGGATGATCAAAAGGAAATCTTTTATGTAGTAGGTGAAAGCTTAGAACAGTGTGAGAATTTGCCGATTACTGAATTTGTCTTATCTAAAGGTTATGAAGTTCTTTATTTAATTGATGATATTGATGAGTTTACAATTCAAGTATTAAATAATTATGAAGAAAAGCCTTTTAAATCAATAACACAAGGTGACTTAGATTTATTAGATGAAGAACAAAAAGAAGAATTTAAAGAAAAAGAAGCAGAGTCTAAAGGTTTATTGGAAGCAATCTCTAAAGCTCTAGAGGGTAAGGTTGAGGAAGTTAGATTATCGACGCGCTTAGTGAGTCATCCAGTTTCATTAGTAAGTGATGATGGATTGTCAATTGAGATGGAAAAAGTGTTGAACCAAATACCTGATGCCCAAAACATGAAAGCNACGCGTATTTTAGAAATCAATCCTAACCATGAATTGTTGGAGGCATTAAGCCAAGTATATGATAATGATGAGAGTCGTTTAGAAGAGTTTGCAACATTATTATATGATCAAGCTTGTTTAATTGAGGGGCTTGAATTAGAGGATCCAGTAGCGTTTTCTCAAAACATGGCTCGTTTAATGGTAGAAGCTTCTAAATTATGATAATATATGACCGTGAAATGGAGCGAGAATAATGCGATTTAAAGGTGATAAAATCTTATATTTCGTTCCCGATTTTACGGTCATTGATTTAGAAACGACTGGTCGCGGTAATCATTTTTCAAATATTACTGAGATTAGTGCTGTAAAGTATAGAAATTATAAAGAAGTTGCTACTTATTCCAAACTCGTAAAAGCAAGGCACAAAATATTGCCTTTTGTGACTGAGTTAACTGGAATTACTGACGAAATGTTAGTGGATGCACCGGATATCTCGGAAGTAATTGGTGATTTTGTTGCTTTTTTAGAAGATGACGTTATCGTGGGACATAATGTAAATTTTGATTTTAATTTAGTATATGATGCGTATTATACAACATATAGAAAAACAGTATCTAATGACTATTCTGATACGTTGCATTTTTCAAGGATATTGGTTGAAGATAGTCCGAATCATAAATTGGGGACACTATGTCAACACTTTGGTATTGAGCGAGATGTGGGGCATCGCGGATTGCCGGATTGTTTGCAAACAGGTGATTTATATATAAAACTTAAAGATAAGGCACTTAAGGAAGAAAAACTATTTGTGCTAGGGAGTTAATTATGAATGTATATGATTTTGATAAAACAATTTATAAAAATGATAGTTCAATAGATTTTTATAAGTTTAATCTAAAAAGAAATCCCAAGTTAATTAAATACTGGCCGAAGCAGATTAAGGCAGCAACGGCTTATAAGATGGGTAAGATTTCTAAAACAGAAATGAAATCAGTCTTTTATGAATATTTTCAAGATATAGATAATATCGATGAAGCTGTGTCTCTTTTTTGGCGTGAGCATCGTCATAACATACAGGATTGGTATTTAGAGCAGAAAGATCCATCTGATGTGATTGTTTCAGCATCACCTGAATTTTTTCTTAAACCGATTTGTGATGATTTGGATGTGACGTTGATAGGGTCGGTGGTTGATAAAAATACAGGTATGAATTTAAGGGAAAATTGTTATGGTGCGGAAAAGGTCGTGCGTTTTGAAGAATTNTATAGTTTGGATGATATTGATGAATTTTATTCTGACTCATATTCAGACGANCCTTTGGCTCAGTACGCCGAAAAAGCATTTNTGGTTCGTGGTAATGATATAAAACCTTGGTAAATCAAGGTTTTTCTTTTAAAAAGGTACCGCTTACTGGAATTGTGGGTAATTGTTGTAAAGAATTGACATAGAGCACCATTAGTTGATAAAATGTAGGTGTCTAAAGGACAAGGAGGAAATTATGAAGAAATTTGTAACTTTAGCGTTAGGAATGCTTCTTTTAGTTTCATTAGTAGCATGTGGCGAAAAGGAAACACCATTAGAAGAAGATCATAGTATGTATTTAATTACGGACAAGGGAACAATTGACGATAAGTCATTTAACCAAGGTTCATTTGAAGGTATGAAGCAGTATGCGGATGAGTTGGGCGTAACAGCTAACTATATTCGTCCAGAAGATGTAACTACTGAGGACTATTTAGCATCAATTGATGAGGCAGTNTCTAAAGGTGCCAAAGTAGTTGTTACACCTGGTTTCTTATTTGAGAACGCTGTTTACTTAGCACAAGAGAAGTATCCTGATGTTAAGTTTGTTTTANTTGATGGTACTCCAAAACATCCAGATACACAAGAAGAAAAAGTTGCTGAAAATACAGTAGCGATTTTATATCGTGAAGAGCAATCAGGATTCTTGGCAGGATATGCAGCAGTTAAAGCTGGATATACTGAATTAGGATTTATGGGTGGTGTAGCAGTTCCAGNCGTTGTTAACTTNGGTTATGGTTATTTAGCAGGTGCAGACTATGCAGCTAAAGAATTAGATATTACAGTAAACGCACGTTATACATATTTAGGTGACTTTATTGCAGATCCTAAATTCGTTACACAAGCTGTTTCCTGGTATAATGATGGAACAGAAGTAATNTTCTCATCAGCGGGTGGAGCAGGTAACTCTGTAATGGCTGCGGCAGAAGAATTTACAGATAAGTTTGTAATTGGTGTTGACGTTGACCAACATGATGAATCAGATACNGTTATTACTTCAGCAATGAAAAACCTCCAAGGTTCTGTATATAATGNAGTTAAAGCTGCGTTAACTGATGGTTTCCCAGGTGGAGAAGTTCAAGTATTAGGTGTTGAATCAGATGGTGTTGCACTTCCAGATAACTTTGAAAGATTAGAAGGCTTTACAAAAGCTGANTACGATGCAATTTATGAAGCATTGAAAGCTGACAAAGATGGAATTGCATCAAACATNCCTACCNTAGCTACACATGGTGAAAAAGCATCAGAATTAAAATTTGATAATTTAACCNTTGAAGCAATTGGTGAATAATTTGTTTATTGTAATTAACAAAAANGGGTAGTCGAATTGGCTACCCTTTTTCTTATAAAATTTGTTATAATAGGTNTAACACTTAGAAAGGGAGTACAAGATGCAAAATGTAATTGAAATGATTGGCATCACAAAGGAATTTCCTGGAATAATAGCCAATGATGACATCACTATCACTTTGCGAAAAGGAGAAGTGTTGGCGTTGTTGGGGGAAAATGGAGCTGGGAAATCTACTTTAATGTCGGTCCTCTTTGGTCTTTACACGCCTGAAAAAGGAGTTATTAAGGTCAANGGTCAAGAGGTTAATATTAAAGATCCAAATGATGCGACGCGATATGGTATTGGAATGGTTCACCAACACTTTAAATTGGTTGATACCTTTACTGTATTGGAAAATATTATTTTGGGTGTTGAAAGCACTTCTAGTATGGGGCATCTTAAGTTAGCAGAAGCTCGCAAGCGAGTACTAGAATTGTCAGATCGATATAATTTTAATATTGATCCTGATGCGAAAATTCGTGATATATCTGTCGGTATGCAGCAACGAGTTGAAATATTAAAGATGTTGTATCGTGAAAACGAAATATTAATTTTTGATGAACCTACGGCTGTATTGACGCCTCAAGAAATTGATGANTTGATGGGGATTATGAAACAACTTGTTTCTGAAGGAAAATCNATTATCTTTATTACTCATAAATTAAATGAAATCAAACAGGTAGCTGATCGAGTATCCGTTTTAAGACATGGTAAACTTATTGATACTGTTGATGTAANAGATACAAGTGTNGATAAGATGAGTGAATTNATGGTTGGTCGAAAAGTTAATCTTGAAGTTGATTTGGGAGAACCTAATTTAGGAAAGACTGTTTTAAAAGTTAGGGATTTAAGTATTACCGGATCTAAACACGGACATAAATTATTGCGTAATGTTAATTTCGATTTGAAACGTGGAGAAATATTATGCATTGCTGGAATTGATGGAAATGGTCAAACTGAATTAGTTAATGCCTTAACGGGTTTAAATATGAATTACGATGGTAGTATAATCTTGAATGATGAAGATATATCGAAAACCAGTATTCGTCATCGCAATACTCATGGATTATCGCATATACCTGAAGACCGTCAGAGATATGGTTTAGTCTTAGAGTATAATTTGGCGGAAAACTTAGTTCTTCAAACATATTTCGAAGAGGATTATCATACATTGGGTTTTATTAACGAGGAAGCAGTTTATAAAAACGCAAAGAAACTAATCAAAGAATTTGACATAAGAAGTGGACAAGGTGTTGATACCACAGTAAGAAGTATGTCTGGCGGTAACCAACAGAAAGCGATTATCGCACGTGAAATGGATAAAGATCATGATGTGATTATTGCGGTACAACCAACACGTGGTTTAGATGTTGGGGCAATTGAGTATGTACATAAGCGTCTGGTTGAAGAAAGAAATGCAGGAAAAGCTATTTTATTAGTATCACTTGAATTAAGTGAGGTTCTTGGTGTTTCAGACCGTATTATTGTCATGTACGAGGGTGAAATGGTTGGGGAATTAGATCCACAACAAACAACTGAACAAGAACTTGGTTTATACATGTCTGGAGTTAAGCGTAACGAGGTGACCTATGAAGACTAAACTTAATAAATTTATAGAGGCGATTATGCCTTCCGTAATATCAATTATAGTAGGTCTTTTGATTGGTGGTGTAATTCTATTTATATCTAAACCATCAAGTGCGTTAGCTGGATTTTTAACACTTATTAAAGGACCTTTTGGATCGCAGCCATTACGAGGTTTTGGGAATATGCTTTATTATGCAACACCTATCATGTTGACAGGTTTGTCCGTTGGGTTTGCATTTAAAACTGGTCTATTTAATATTGGGGCATCTGGACAGTTTTTCACAGGTGCATTAGCGGGAATTGTAGTTGGGATAAAAGCAGAATTCATGCCAGTTGAAACACGTTGGATTTTAGCGTTGGTGGCATCATTTCTTGCAGGAGCAATTCTTGCTGGGATAGGGGGAGCATTAAAAGCTTACTTTAATGTAAACGAAGTTATCACTTCAATTATGTTTAATTATATTTCTATGTATGTAATTATTCATTTAATTAAAAAGTGGGAAATTTATAATGTTCTTAGAAATGAAACGATAACTGTTCCAACTCGGGTTCCTAAATTTGGCCTCGATAAAATATTTGTGAATTCCTTAATTGGTGGTGGAATAATTATAGCTATGTTAGCAGCTATTATAATCTATATTGTCTTAGAGAAAACTACATTTGGATATGAATTAAAGGCTGTTGGATATAATCGTGATGCTGCTTTATATGCTGGAATTAACGAGAAAAGGAGTATTATTCTTTCAATGTTTATAGCAGGAGGATTGGCCGGATTGGCCGGTGGTGTCAACTACTTGGTTGGATCAAGTCGCCATATTGCCTTGGAGCATGTAATTCCTGTTGAAGGCTTTAATGGGATTCCGGTTGCTTTACTAGCAAACAGTCATCCCATTGGTATTATCTTCTCATCAATGTTTATTGGTTATTTAAGAGTTAACTCACAAACCATTCAAACCTTAGGTTATGTGCCTGAAGTTGTTGATATGGTTATTGCAATTATACTTTATACAAGTGCCTTATCAGTGATGTTCAAGAAGATTTCTGATAAGTATAGAAGAAAGTCCGAACTTAAAACGGAAGAGGTGAAAGAATGAAAGATGTAATCTTTTTAGCACAAAGGATGATGATCTTTGGTATACCTCTATTAATCGTAGCTTTGGCTGCAGTGTATTCTGAACGTAGTGGTGTAATAAATATTGCACTTGAGGGAATCATGATCATTGGTGCCTTCACAGGTACGTTATTTATATACTTTATGCAGAAAAATGGGTTGCTAAGTGGTTATCCTTTACTTATTGTGGCGATGTTAATATCGACATTAAGTGGGATGCTGTTTGCGGCATTTCATGCGTTTGCCTCAATTAATATGTCGGCAGATCAAACGATCTCCGGTACGGCTCTTAACTTATTTGCACCAGCGATTGTAATTTTTGTCGCTCGAGCAATTGTGGGGGTACAACAGGTTCCGTTCAAAAATGAGTGGAGAATTCGAGAGGTACCTGGACTCAGTAAGATACCGATACTCGGTCCAATGTTTTTCAAAAATACATATCTAACTACTTTAATTGGTATTATTATTTTGGTAGTTACACATTATGTTTTATTCCATACTAAATTTGGTTTGAGACTTAGAAGTGCTGGAGAAAATCCACATGCAACAGATGCAGCCGGAATTAGTGTTCAAAAAATGAGGTATGCCGGTGTACTGATATCAGGTGCTTTAGGTGGATTGGGTGGTTTGATTTATATTATTCCAATCACAACAAGCTTCAATGGTACTGTAGCCGGATATGGTTTCTTGGCTATGGCCGTCTTGATTTTTGGTCAGTGGCGTCCTGCTAGAATTGCATTAGCTGCATTCTTCTTTGGATTGCTTCAGGCAGTATCAGCAGGATACTCCGGAATTTCTTTCTTTAAAAATCTAGGAATTCCTCAAGTATATTTCGAGATATTACCTTATGTTATAACTCTTGTTGTATTAATCTTTACATCTAAAACATCCGCTGCTCCCAAGGCGCTGGGTGAAATATTTGATAAAGGTAAACGATAAAAACTGGATATTTATCCAGTTTTTTTATGGTTTTTATTTAGATATGTTTATATATTACTATGAAGTGTAGATATTGTTTGGCAGATGATAGTCGTTTTTTCGAAGAAGGAATTTGTCGAAGATGTATTCATCTGAGATTTGATGAAATTGATTACGATATTAAGATAAGAGATAGTGATTACTTGCTGTCTTTTGAGTTAACCCCTTATCAAAAAAAGGTTTCTAAAGATTTGCTCGAAGCGATTCGCTCTTCAAATGTTTTTTTAGAAGCAGTGTGTGGCGCAGGTAAAACGGAAATTTGCTATGAGATGATTAAGTGCTTGTTGAATGAAGGTAAGAAAGTAGGGTGGGCGATACCAAGGCGACAAGTTGTAATTGAATTAGGAGAACGCATTAAATCAAACTTTAATAATATAAAAGTTGTATATGTTTGTGAAGGATATACGGAAGATATATTAGGAGATTTGGTGATTTGCACAACACACCAACTCTTTAGATATCATAATTATTTTGATTATTTGATTGTTGATGAGCCAGATGCATACCCGTTTTCAAACAGTGATCTATTAAAGGGGATTATGTTGACTAGTTTTAAGAAACATGTGGTGTTTATGAGTGCTACTTATGACACATCATTGTTAGATATACTAGGTAATTTCACACATCTTAGACTACCACTTCGTCCTAATCTAAAACCACTCCCAATTCCATATGTTCGAAGAACAATCTTTGAGATTTTGATAGATTTAAAGAAAAATAAAGAAAGAAAGAATCTTATCTTTGTTCCGACTAAAAGAATCGCAAAGTATTTAAGTATTTTCTTTAAAATTCCATGCATTACTTCTAAAACAATTGAAAAGGATAGAATAATTGATTGTTTTAGAAATGGTGATATAAACACTTTGATTTCCACAACGGTATTAGAGCGGGGTGTAACTTTTGAAAACTGTTTTGTATATGTTTTATGGGCAGATCACCCAGTTTTTAATAGGGCTTCTTTGATTCAAATTTCGGGAAGGGTTATGCGCGGTAAATCAACGGTTGGTGAGTGTTATTTTCATTCTTTTTATAGATCGAAAGAGGTGGAGGCTTGTATTCTAAATTTAGAAGAAAACAACAGACTTGCCTTATCTGTTTTGAAAAAATGACAGATTCATTTTTTATAGAAGGTTTTGTTTATCAAATAAGTATTTGTCGACGATGCCATTTGCGTGTCACTCCTAAATGGCGCATTATTAGGCGTATGAACATGAAGATATACATTTTGTATGATTATTCTGGTTTCGCTAAGGACCTTTATCTGCGTTATAAAGAGAGTGGAGATCGATGGTTGGCTCCTGTTTTTTTACGTCCAGTATGGATAAGTTTTCTTGGTTTTTGTATTGGACATGAAATAGTTTTAGCACCTTCATCAAGTGAGCGAGAGTTCAATCCTAACTTGTTGATGATTGAAAGTCTTGGTTTAAGAGCACATGAGAATGTTTTTTTAAAAAGGGAAGGGTATCGGCAAATGAGACGAACTAAAAATGAAAGAATGGAAGTCGTGGATGCTATTAAGTTAGGATGTATGGAAACTATTCTGGATAAAAGGGTAGTTTTATTTGATGATGTTTGTACGACTGGTTATACTTTGAAAGTGTGTAGAGATTTGATTTTAGAAGATGTTTCTTCTTTGAAGGTTTTTAGTTTGTTTTGCCATGATATATGATATAATTGTGAGAGTAATAGGATGTGCTTTTTATGAAAGGTATTATTAAAAAATTTGATAAATCAAAAGGATTTGGTTTTATTGCGGTGAAAGGACATAAAGATGTGTTTTTTCATTATTCTCATATTATTGTGGAAGGTTTTAAGTCGATTGAGGCTGGAACAGAAGTTGAGTTTGATTTAGTTAAAACAGAAAGAGGCAGTCAGGCTCACAATATAATAAGAATTTCTTAAAAAGGTCTATGTTATAATAAACTAGAAGTGGAGGCTATTTGATGGCGAGTTTTATAAAAAGATTATTTAGTGGTGATGGTAAATACTTAAAAGAAATAGAATCGATTGCGGATGAAATTATTGCACTTGAAGAAGAGGTGCGTGCTTTATCTGATGAAGCTTTACGAGCAAAGACGGATGAATTTAAGAAAAGATTGTCTGGAGGGGAAACTTTAGATGATCTTTTAGTAGAGGCCTTTGCTGTATCGCGTGAAGCAGCCTATCGAGTAATTGGTGAGTTTCCTTATCGTGTTCAGTTGATGGGTGGAATTGTTTTACATCGCGGAGATATCGCGGAAATGAAAACGGGAGAAGGTAAAACATTAACAGCCGTAATGCCAGCTTATTTAAATGCTTTATCTGGTAAAGGAGTACATATTGTTACAGTTAATGAGTACTTAGCGAAACGAGATGCCGAGTGGATGGGTGAAATTCATCGATTTTTAGGGCTCACGGTTGGCTGTAATGTGCGTGCACTTCCTAGCTTTGAGAAAAGAAAAGTTTATGAATGTGATATTACTTATACAACAAACTCTGAAGTTGGTTTTGATTATTTAAGAGACAACATGGTTACTGATGTTAAGGACCGTGTGTTGCGTCCATTGAATTTTGCGTTGGTCGATGAGGTTGACTCTATCTTGATTGATGAGTCCCGTACACCTTTGATTATTTCGGGTGGACAACGTGATGGAGCGAAGCTTTATAAACAAGCTGATCGTTTTGTGAAGCGATTAAGCGAAGGCGCTGATTATGTGGTTGATGTAAAATCAAGGTCAGTTCAATTAACGGAAGATGGTGTTTCAAAGGCTGAGAGAACGTTCAAAGTAAATAATTTATATGATTTAGATAACTCTGCGTTAGTTCATCACATTAATAATGCATTGAAAGCTAATTATACAATGGAAAAAGATGTGGAATATGTGGTTCAAGATAATGAAGTTGTGATTGTTGATCAATTTACAGGTCGTTTGATGCATGGTCGAGAGTACTCTGATGGTCTACATCAAGCTCTCTCCGCAAAAGAGAATGTAGCGATTAAACAGGAAAGTATCACCCTTGCGACCATTACCTATCAAAACTTCTTTAGACTTTATAATAAATTATCAGGTATGACAGGTACCGCTAAGACGGAAGAAGAAGAGTTTAGAGAAATTTATAATATGCGTGTTTTAGAAATTCCAACGAATAGACCGATTGCTCGTATTGATTATCCTGATCT
>JGI24707J26582_10000634_pt1 | contig 27490 bp, 25 predicted proteins | sample BioPla1DNA1_FD_26582 | JGI IMG/M metagenome (IMG submission 26582)
GTCCCACGTCGCTCCCCGTGCGGGAGCGTGGATTGAAACGCCTTTGGAGCGGCAAAAGCCGCTCCTTAAAAGTGTTGCTCACGTGCATCGTCTCTAGATGCAGTCATCCTTTAGCTAAACCGAAAAGCAATTGGGAAGACAAACACCACGATTGCCATCCAGGCGGCGTAGACTGTTAAGTACTTGGTTTGCCATGTTTCTANGATCTGAAATTCGATTTTCCCGATAAAGTACCTGATATACAGCACCAGCAGCGCGGCAAGGTTCACTAGCAGCAGTACATTCTCGCCCAGAGCGGCCAGCTTGTTCGGTGTGATGCCGTATTCGGACAGCCTCAAGACTATTGCAGAGAGGGCTACGCTGTCAACTATGATCGCAACTGTGATCAAGGCCACATTCAGGTAATCAAAAATGTTTTTCGTGTCATGTCTGTTTCTTGCAGAGATCGTATACAGCACCATGCCCAGTACCAAGACCAGCATCAGGTCAAAACCGATCAAAAACTCCCTTTGGGAAAAAGGGCTGGTTCTTGTTGCGATCATCACAGTCAGGAATGCCAGCATGGTAATGAGAAACAAAGGACTGAAAATCTTGGCCAAGATGGGGGCAAAGTTCTCTACGATACTCTTCTTGGCTTCCACCAGGTAGACTGTAAGCATAGCCACAGCGCAGCCGCCGTAGAGCAGGAAGTAGTTTTCGATGAATGGCTCAATGTCAATTGAAATAGATTGGAAGATCATCGCAGTGAACATCATCAGAACCATCAGCCCAAGCATGAGCAGGCTGCCGTAGATAACGCATTCGCCTGTAAAGCGCAAAAAATCCATGCGTGCCTTGCTTGTCATCCAGTCTTTACCCATGTAAGCGACACCTGTTATCAGCCAGAGCAGAATGGGGAGGTGAATGGCAGTCAATGCTTCTGTATGCCGCGGTTCCAGTGACGGGTACAGGTTTACAGTGATGAGGGCGACGGCAAAGATACCGGCCAGGATGCCTCTCTGCTTGGTGCTCCCGCCGTGCTTAAGGGTCAAAAAGAGTGCTGCAAAGGGCAGGATGTAGAAGCTAAGGTTCTTGAAATATGTAATGCTTCCGATTTCTACGCCAAAAAGGGTTGGTATTCTGGCTGCGGTTCCGGCCAGCAGGGAAAGGAGAATGACAAGTAAGATGTCCCGCCTCTTGCTCACTATAGCCTCGGGATCGGACGGATCAACAAGCAGGTACTTCCAGAGACTTTCGGTGTTGACCTTCGAATATTCCTCTGTAATTAGGCTCACGCTGCCTAGCCGTTTGACGCTGATCAAAAATGCTTCTTCTTCGCTAAGTCCATTGTCTGTGAGATCATCAATCTGGTCCCTGAGATGGCTTTCCAGTTCCAGTACGTCAGTTTCCTCAAGCGTTCCCCTGGCTCGTAAGTAATCACTCCATGACTTTATGTTGGTTTCCAAATCAAACATCAGAGTTCGACCTTCTTTCCGGATTGCCATAAATTTTCTTAGATAAAACAGANTACACCAGTTCCCATTGTTTTCTGTGGTCTTCCAATTCTGTAAGTCCCGCTTCCTTTAACCGATAATACTTGCGCCTGCGTCCGGCCTCAGACTTTTTCCAATATGACTCAACCAGTCCGTTCTTCTCCAGGCGGTGCAGCACAGGGTAGAGCATGCCCTCCGTCCAGATTAGTTCATCGTCGGATGCCTCCCTAATGCGCTTAATGATCTCGTAGCCGTAGCTGTCCTGCTGCCTGAGGATGGCCAGGATAAGGGGAGTGGCCGAGGCTGCAATTAGGTCTTTTGATACATCCATAGTTTCCTCCAATCATACATAGAACTGCTAGGTATTAACGCAATCATACCTAGAANTTCTAGGTATGTCAATAAATAGTTTTCGCCTGGCCCAGGTCTATTTCACCTGGGCTTCTTTAGTTCTGCGGAATCCCGCTTTGGAGGTCCTGTCAGGAGCGTGGGAGGGAGTATCATCTTCAGGCACACCTTGCTAGCACAAGAATACTATACAGGGTAAATGAAGGGAGGAATTCACTTGTCCAAGAAAGCATGGGCTGTTTTACTAATTGCAGTAGGCATTGTGGCCGTTCTTTTGGGAGCTTCGGCCTCTGCACAAGAGTTGGAAACTGTAAGGCTGTCGGAAGTTGTCCGTTCTGTGTTTTACGCGCCGCAGTATGTGGCTATCAACAAAGGGTTTTTTGAAGAAGAGGGCATTCAAATTGATCTCAGCACTGCATGGGGCGCCGACAAAGGGGCTGCTGCACTGATTTCTGGCTCAGTGGATGTTGGGTTTTTCGGTTCCGAAGCTACTGTGTACATTTACCAGCAGGGAGCAACCGATCACTTAGTGGGCTTTGCCCAGCTCACTGCCAGGGACGGATCGTTTTTCCTGACCCGGGATGTGGATGAAGAATTTGAGTGGGATAATGTGCGGGGTAAAACCATCGTAGGGGCCAGAATCGGCGGCGTGCCCCAAATGGCCTTGGAATGGGTGTTGAAAAAGCACGGCATTGAACCTTTTGTCGATGTTGAGATCATCACCAGTCTAGCCTTTGAAGCTGCTGTAGGGGCTTTTGAATCAGGCCTGGGCGATTACATTGCCCAGTTTGAACCGGCCTTAAGTGAAATCGAAGCGAGGGGCCGCGGCAAGATCGTAGCGTCTATCGGAGCTGAAGCCGGACCTATGACCTATACCGTCTATCACGCCAAGAAGAGTTCTCTCGACGAAAATCCAGACCTCTTTGCCCGCTTTACCAGGGCTATCCACAAAGGCCAGCTTTGGGTAGCCAGCCACAGCGCGGAAGAAGTGGCAGAAGTGATCGCGCCTTTCTTTCCCCTGATTGAGCACGAAATTCTAGTCAGAAGCATGGGGTTGTATCAGTCAATAGATGCCTGGCCTACCACACCTGTAATTTCCGAAGAGCATTTTATCCACCTGCAAGAGGTCATGATTGAGGCTGGCGAACTGGAAGATTTTACACCTTTCTCAGTTCTGATGGACACCGAAATTGCCCAATCTGTAGTTGACGAGGTGCAATAATTCAGGAAACAGCTTGAAGGGGGGAAGATTGTGGCTCGCGTCAAGTTAGAGAATGTGGGTTTAACGTACCATACAGAAGCTGGTGAAGTGACCGCCTTAAGAGATGTCAACTTAACTGTACAGGATCAGGAGTTTGTCGCCATCGTAGGACAAAGCGGCTGCGGTAAGAGTACCCTGCTTTCCCTCGTCAGTGGGCTGCTGAAGCCGACTCAAGGGCTGGTCAAAATTGACGGAGTAACAGTACAGGGTACCAGCAAGCGGGTAGGTTATATGCTGCAGCAAGACTATCTTTTTGAGTGGCGCACCATTTTAGATAATGCCCTGTTAGGTTTGGAAATCGGCAGGGAGAAGACACAGGAGCGGGTGGAAGAAGTGAAAGAGATGCTGAAAGCCTATGGACTGGGGGGTTTTGAACATTACTATCCCTCCCAGCTCAGCGGCGGAATGCGCCAAAGGGTGGCCTTGATTCGCACCTTAGCCACCAAACCGGACATTCTGCTTCTGGATGAACCGTTTTCAGCTCTGGACTACCAAAACCGCCTCTCGGTCGGGGAAGAGGTTGTCAAGATCTTAAGGGAACGTAAGAAAACCGTACTCATGGTGACCCATGACATTCCTGAAGCGGTGAGCATGGCCAACCGAGTAGTGGTCATGACGCCGCGGCCGGGGACCATTCGCAGCATCCATTCCATTAAAATGTGTGATGAGGGTTTAACTCCCCTGCAGACCAGGGAAGTGCCTGAATTTCGCCAGTACTTCGGGGCCATCTGGAAGGAGCTGAATGCAGATGCCAAATGAAAACTACTCCGCTGAACACCTCGCCTACCTGCGCAGCCTGCGCCTCAAAGCACTTTTAGTCCGCGGCACTCAGCTTCTGCTCCTGGTTGGAATCTTTGTCCTCTGGGAAGTGGCGGCCTCGAGGGGCTGGATCAACGCTTTTATTTCCTCCCAGCCCACCAGAATCTGGGCTGCAGTGGTGCGTCTAGCCAAAGAAGGGGAGCTGTGGCGACATTTAGGCTGGACGGTCTACGAGACTGTACTTGGCTTTTCCATCGGTACCGCCGTGGGGATTGCAGTTGCCATTCTGCTCTGGTGGTCTGCCTTTTTCTCCAAGGTGATGGATCCCTATATTGTAGTTTTAAACAGTGTGCCCAAAGTGGCTCTAGGTCCCATTTTCGTAGTCTGGCTGGGCACCACTATCACTGCGGTTGTAGCCATGGCGATTGCAGTATCCATCATTGTGGCGATTATGATGATGCACACCGGCTTTAAGGAAGTGGATCCCAATTTGATCAAACTGGTGCGCACTTTTGGCGGCACCAAGGGGCAAGTCCTGCGCAAAGTTATTATCCCAGCCAGTGTACCGACTATGATTGCCGCCCTCAAAGTCAATGTTGGCCTGTCCCTGGTGGGAACCATTGTCGGTGAGTTCTTGGCCTCCAAGGCCGGGCTTGGGTATCTAATCATCTACGGCGGCCAGGTGTTTAATATGTCGCTGGTGATGGCCAGTGTGCTCATGCTGCTTGTGGTTTCGGTTATCCTCTATTACGCCGTAACCTTGCTGGAGCAAAGGGTAATGCGGGGGAGGGCTTAAGCTAGACTTTTCACTAGGCATGCTGCCTCGGGTTTAGGCCTGGGGCAGCTATTTTTGTTACCTGATTTAGGCAGGGATTCAATTTGCATTCTCGAATTGAGTTAGATATTAGATTGAGGCGAGGTGTTTGTATGATCCGAGTGGGAGTAATAGGTTACGGTACCATTGGTCAGATCCATTGTGCAGCTCTACAGGAAGTTTCCGGCTGCAAACTGGTGGCTGCTGCTGATGTGGATCCTGAGGCCAGAGCCCGTGCCCAGAAGGATTTTAATGTAGAAGTATTCGCTAGTGCCGAGGCCATGCTTGCCTCTGCCGAGGTGGATCTAGTCGATATTTGTGTCCCCACCCACCTGCATGAATCAATCATGCTTAAGGCCATGGAGGCAGACAAGCACATCTTCTGTGAAAAACCCCTGGCCCGCAGTTTGGAAGAAGGGCGCCGCCTGGTGGATCTCAGCAAGGGATATCGAAGAAAGATCGGTATCGGCCATGTGGTGCGCTTTACTCCCCCTTACATAGGCATGCGCCAAAGTGTGGAACAGGGTGAAGTGGGCAGGGTAGGAGTAGTCCGCACGTTTCGGGGAGGCAGTCAGTTTCCCGTGGGCTGGCAGGATTGGTTTGCCAACTTTGAGTTGAGCGGCGGAGTGATCCTGGATTTGATGATCCATGACTTAGACTTTTGCCTGGCCCTCTTTGGCGATGTAGAGAGGGTATACGCAAAAAGCACCTATGGGCGCACCGAGGCTAAGCTGGAACATGCCATGGCGGTACTGCGGTTCAAAAACGGCGTAATCGCACACCTCGAGGCGAGCTGGACAAGTTTGGCAGGGCAGTTTTATACTACGCTGGAGGTAGCGGGCAAAGACGGACTGATCACCTATGACAGCCGCCAGTCAAGCCCCTTGTCTGCTGTTACCGGGGCTGGAGCTGCAGGGCAGATCGGCCCTGTGTCGGTGAATCCGTATGCCCTGGAGCTGCAGGATATGGTGGAGGCGATTGAAAATGATCGTTCACCTTTGGTTTCTGTCGAAGACGCCTTCGGTGCGCTGGAAGTTGCTCTGGCAGCTATTGAATCAGCCCGCACCGGGCAGGTCGTTGAATTATAGGGAGGGATTGTAGTGGTAGTTAAGATAGGATTTTTGAGCATCGCCCATTTGCATGCTCACAGCTATGGCCGTGCCCTCAAGAGCTTGGCCAGCTGCAAGCTGGTTGGTATCTATGATCCCGATCATCAGAGGGGGATGGAGGGAGCCCAGGAGATGGGCACCGAGTTCTTTGCTGATCCGGCAGAGCTTCTAGAGCAGGTGGACGCGGTCATCATCTGCTCCGAGAACAGTCGCCACCGTGAGTTCACTGAACTTGCCGCCAAACATGGCTGCCATGTTCTCTGCGAAAAACCAATAGCTACTACTTTAGAAGACGGCCAGGCCATGATTGATGCCTGCCGGCAGGCCGGAGTAAAGCTGCAGATAGCCTTCCCAGTGCGCTTTGTTACCCCGGTAATTAGGGTCAAGGAAATGCTCGATCGGGGAGCAATCGGTGATGTTGTCGCCATTGTCGGAACCAACCAGGGTCAGATGCCTGGGGGCTGGTTTGCCGACCGGGAGCTTGCCGGCGGAGGTGCGGTAATGGATCATACCGTACATGTAGTTGATCTGATCCGCTGGTTTTTAGGCAAAGAGTTTGTCTCTGTTTACGCTGAAGTTGACACCATGCTCTGGGATGTAGACATCGATGACTGCGGCATGCTCAGCATGGAGCTGGAAGACGGTACAATTGTCACCCAGGATCCAAGCTGGTCCCGGCCCCTGTCCTTTCCTACCTGGGGCAATGTAACTATGCGAATTGTTGGCACCAAAGGAATCATTGACCTGGATGCCTTTGCCCAGAACTTTGTGGTCTATGATGATACCCAGAATAAAATATCCGAGCGTTCCTTCGCGGAGGACATGGATTTAGGTCTTATTCAAGACTTTATCCAAATGATTGTCGATGATCGGGAGCCGAGTATTACAGGCCTTGACGGTTTGAAGGCCCTAGAAGTGGCACTGGCGGCTTATCGGTCTGCCCAGGAGAAAAAACCCATTGCCCTAGACTAAGCTGCTAGAGTGCGATGGGGGACAGGCAGGGGAGTGAAAACAATTAGAAGCTTTCTTAGACTAAAGGAATTTATACTGGAACATAAGCGCTTTTATCTTTTGGGCATTGGCGCCTTGATGATGACGAATATAGCTCAGCTGATTATCCCTAAGATGCTGGGCAATTTGACCAACCTCGTTGCCTCGGGTGATTTCACCCGAGGTGACCTATTGGGCTTTATCGCGATGTTTGTTGGGCTGTCCATCTTAATCGCCGTCTTTCGCTATTTTTGGCGGACCAATATTATGGGAACCGCCCGCCGGATGGAGTACACCCTCCGCAACATGCTCTTCGAGCATCTGCAGGGCCTTTCTACAGAATTCTTCAATTACCATAAGACAGGGGATTTGATGGCCCACGCCACCAATGACATTCACGCAGTGCGCATGGCTTTAGGACCTGGCATTGTCAGCTCCGTTGACGCCATATTTTTGACCACTGTAATTATCTTTATGATGGCCAGAACTATAAATCTGCGCCTGACTTTGGTGGCCCTTCTGCCCCTGCCTTTTATGCTGGCAGTGACCTTGGGCTTTGGCCGGGTAATCCATCGCCGCTTCCGCCGGGTGCAGGAAGCATTTTCGCTCCTTACCGACCGGGTGCAGGAAAACTTCGCTGGAATCCGGGTAATCAAAGGTTTCGCCAGGGAAAAAAGTGAAGAGGAGCGTTTTCGGAAGGTCAATGAGCACAACGTGGAGAGGAACATGAACCTGGTTCGCGTCCACGCCCTGTTCCACCCTTTGGTAGGTTATTTGGGGGCACTAAGCTTTATCATTCTCTTAGGCTACGGCGGCATCCTGGTTTTGGACGGAACGATCACGATCGGTGACTTTGTGGCCTTTAACAGTTACCTAGGCATGCTAACCTGGCCGGTGATGGCTATCGGCTGGGTTATTAACATGCTTCAGCGGGGCAAAGCCTCCATGGATCGCCTCAACGACATTTTCTGCCAAAGGTCAGATATTTTGGATCCGGCTGAGGAAGGTGCCCTCTCAGAAATTCAGGGCAATATTGAATTTAACGATCTAACTTTCGCCTATCCAACATCCACACGGCCGGTTCTAGAGGATATCAATGCCTCAATCGAGGCAGGCCAGGTAGTCGGCATTCTAGGGCGCACCGGTTCAGGCAAGACAACACTCCTAAATCTTTTGGTGCGTTTATATAATGTGGAGCCGGGTATGATTAAAATCGACGGGGTAAACATTGACCAGATACCCCTGCAGGTTTTAAGGGACAGCATCGGCTACGTTCCCCAGGACAGCTTCCTGTTCTCTGCCACGATCAGGCAGAACATTGATTTTGCCGATACAGGCAGTGACATGGACAAGGTAGTAGAGTATGCCAAAATAGCACAGGTTTACGACAACATTATGGATTTTCCCAATCAGTTTGAAACAATCGTGGGCGAACGTGGCGTTACTTTATCCGGCGGGCAGAAACAGCGGATAGCTATAGCCCGGGCCCTTATTAAAGAACCTCGGATTTTGATTATGGATGACAGTCTCTCTGCAGTAGATACGGAAACGGAAGAGGCAATCCTGCAGAATCTGCGGCGGGTTTTCCCGGGCAGAACAGTGATTATTGTTTCCCACCGCATTTCTACTTTGCAAGGATCAGATCAGATTTTGGTGCTCGAAGAGGGCAGAATTAGCCAAAGGGGCACCCATGACCAACTGGTCGTGCAAGAGGGCCTTTATAAAGAGATGTATCAGAAGCAGCTTCTGGAAGAACAAATTGAAAGCGTCAGTTAAGGCGAAGGCAGGTGAACTAGATGGACAATTATCATGAAGAACAAACATTAGGCAAAGCGTATGACAGCCGGCTGGCGCGCAGGCTGTTAAGGTATGCGAAGCCCTACTGGGCCCTAATTGCACTTTGTGTTTTGCTGCTGTTAATGATTGCTGTAACAGATTTGGCCAGACCGTACCTGGTCAAGGTGGCCATCGATGATCATATCCTTGGTTCGAATGTCTCCTATGTGCAGACAGATGGCACAGGCGATGGACTGATCACAATTCAAGGCTATACTCTGGAACGTGTTAAAGGGGCAGAGGACGGGTCAGGCCTGCGCTTTAAGCTTGTCCGGGAAGGCGGCGAGCAGCGGCTGGAAAGCACCTCAGGTGATCTAGTTCTGACTCTCTCCCCAGAAGAAATTCGGGAGCTGAGGGGTTTTGACCGAGAGGCGATTTTGCGCCTAGGCCTGCTTTTGTTTATTGTGGTCACCGCAGGTTTTGGTTTGAACTATGTCCAGGCCTATATCTTGCAGTATACCGGCCAGCGCATTGTCTTTGACATCAGACAGGAGCTTTTCACCCACCTTCAGCGCCTGGCGTTGAGGTTCTTTGACACCAACCCTGTCGGGCGCCTGGTGACCAGGGTCACCAATGATACCCAGAACCTGCATGAAATGTATACTGCTGTCCTGGTCAACCTCTTTAAAGATATCTTTATGATTATGGGCATCATTGTTGTCATGTTCCGCATGGATGTGCGGCTGGCTTTGGTCTCCATGGCCACTTTGCCCCTAATTGTAGTTATTACAGCTGTTTTCCGGATTAAAGCCAGAGAGGCTTACCGTGTGACGCGGGTGCGCCTGGCCCGCATTAATGCCAACTTTGCCGAGAACATTGCCGGCATTCGCCTGGTGCAGATATTTAGGCAGGAAAGGCGCAAGTTCAAAGAATTTGATGATGTGAACTCCAGCCATTTCAGGGCCAGCATGCGTGAACTGAAGGTCTACGCTGTGTTCAGGCCATCAATTGAACTGGTCTATTCCTTGGCATTGGCGATATTGCTGTGGGTCGGAGGCGGGCAGCTGTTACGGGGAATGGTGGACTTTGGTGTGCTTTACGCCTTTGTCAACTATTTAGAACTCTTCTTCAGGCCCATCAATGACCTGACGGAGAAGTACAATATTATGCAGTCCTCCATGGCTTCAGCCGAAAGAATCTTCCTGATCCTCGATGAAGATCCGGCTATTGCTGAAAGCGAGACACCCCGTCCCATGGGTGAGGTCAAAGGGCATATCGAGTTTAGAAATGTCTGGTTTGCCTATGTGGGCGAAGACTGGGTGCTTAGGGATGTTTCCTTTACTGTAGAGCCAGGCCAGACAGTGGCCTTTGTGGGGGCAACCGGTGCAGGAAAAACTACGATCATGAATCTGCTTTCACGTTTTTATGATATTCAAAAGGGTCAAATCCTCATTGATGGACAGGATATTAAAAACTTGAGCAAAAGTGAGCTGCGGAGGAATGTCGGCCTAGTGATGCAGGATGTCTTTATGTTCGCGGGCACCATTGCTGAAAACATTACCCTGAACAATCCCGATATCAGTCTGGAGCAGGTGAAGAAGGTGGCGGAGCATGTTAATGCGGATCATTTCATTAATGCCCTGCCCAGCAAGTACGAAGAACCGGTAACTGAGAGAGGTTCGACGCTCTCAGCCGGTCAGAGGCAGCTTCTGGCCTTTGCCAGGGCCCTCGCTTACGATCCGGCTGTGTTGATTTTGGACGAGGCGACCGCCAATATTGATACAGAAACTGAAATGCTGATTCAGGATGCGTTGCCCAGACTCCTCAAGGGTCGCACCAGCCTGGTAGTAGCCCACCGTCTTTCTACCATTCAAGATGCGGATGCCATCATTGTCCTGCATAAGGGCAAGATTCGCGAACAGGGAACCCATCAGGAGCTCCTGGCCCAAAAGGGACTCTACCACAATCTCTTTTTACTGCAGTATAAGGAGAATCTCAATGGGTCTGAAGATGTAGGTTAGGATCTAGGAGGGCAAAAATCCGAACAATTTTTAAAAATCGTGCAGGAACTATCGGCAATGTAGCGAATGATAAACTCGAAAGATCAAAAAACCAATGCTTTAAGGAGGAACCACAGGCAATGAGTACAAAGAATCAGACAGCCCAGCCTCAGCTAGGCTGGGTGGAACGACAGTTCAAGCTCACTGAGAACAAGACAAATGTGCGTACAGAGGTTATGGCAGGTATTACAACATTTATGACGATGGCCTATATCCTCTTCGTCAATCCAAGTATCTTAGCTGAAACCGGAATGCCCTTTGATGCCGTTTTGTTTGCTACCGCTTTTTCTGCTATTTTAGCCACTTTGCTGATGGCCTTTCTTGCCAACTATCCTTTTGCTTTAGCACCAGGAATGGGACTTAACGCATACTTTACCTATTCTGTAGTCTTTGGCATGGGTTACACTTGGCAGACAGCCCTTGGCGCCGTGTTTATTTCAGGTATTCTCTTTGTCTTACTGTCCTTGTCTGGAGTTAGGGAAAAGATTATTGATGCGGTTCCGGCCTCGCTGAAAAGTGCTATTGGTGCCGGTATTGGACTTTTTATTGCCCTGATCGGCCTGCAGAATGCTGGCATTGTAATCTCAGATCCCGCTACGATTATTGCTATTGGCAATCTCACTGAGCCTTCCGTTGCCCTGGCAGCAATAGGTGTGCTGATTACTGGAGTGCTGTTGGCACGCCGCGTCAAGGGTGCAATTCTCTGGGGAATCTTGGCCACAACCCTGCTTGGCATTCCCATGAAGGTAACTCCGTTGCCGACTGGCTTTATCCAGTTTCCATCATTTTCTACCTGGGCCCCCGTTTTTGGCAAGCTTGACATTGCCGGCGCCTTTAACATCGGCCTGGTAGAAGTAGTCTTTGCCTTTCTCTTTGTTGACCTTTTTGATACAATCGGAACCTTGATCGGTGTTTCTGAGCGGGCTGGCTTTTTAGATAAAGAAGGCAAGCTGCCGCGGGCTAATAAAGCGCTCTTGGCTGACTCCATCGGCACGGTGGCCGGTGCGGTTTTTGGCACCTCCACAGTCACAACCTTTGTTGAGTCCGCTTCCGGCGTTGCCGTGGGCGGCAGAACCGGCCTGGCCAATCTGGTCACCTCTGCCTGCTTCTTCCTGTCTTTGTTCTTCCTGCCTATCATCGGGATTGTACCTGCAGCAGCTACAGCACCTGCACTGATCATTGTCGGTGCCCTGATGATGAAGCCTGTCATTAACATCCCCTGGGATAACATGGAAGAGGCTCTGCCGGCGTTTATTGCCATGATCGCCATGCCCTTTACCTACAGCATTGCCACAGGCATTGCCCTTGGCTTCATTACCTATCCGGTGATCAAACTGGCAACCGGTAAAGGCAAGGAAGTGCATGCCATCACCTACGTTTTGGCCGTGTTGTTTATAGTGCGTTTCATCTATCTGGGTTAGACATCTACAAAAAGCAAAAAGATGGGTTTGGCCAGTAGCTAACCCATCTTTTTTCTTTATAGGCTGTTGGATACTGGGGCAAGGGTTATGTCCAGGACATTGCCCCATTTATCTAAAGTTGTTTTCATCTGCTGTTTGAAATCGCCAAGACTCATGATTTGCGAAATGGAAGCCATGTTTGTAAACATATCATAGATTCCTAAAGCGTCGTTGTAGGCATCCTTTAGTTTGTTAAGATCCTCTATCAGTCTGGCGTTTTCATTTCTTAGTTTCTCAATTTCCCCCTCCAACTCCTTGATTCTAGCTGTCTGCTCCTCGTCGCTGCCCATGCTGTCGGCTAGCTTGCCTAGGGCGTGCAGAATTGCCAGGGGGTCAGGCTGCTTGACCTGTGCTTCCAGGGAACGTATTTTGCTGTTCAGTTCTTGTATATATTCCGGCAAACCTTGAAAGGCTTCTAAGAGTGCGGGATCCACCGTAAAGCCGGACCTTGTCTTCTTAGGGGTCACCACAGGTTCTTCCCGCTCTTTGCGCAGCACATTATAGTAAAGCATGCCAATTGCTGCCTCAGAACGATGGGGAAGGAGCTTGGCACTGCGCCGGAAAGCCTCAGTCAGGGGCAGTCCCTCTGCCTTGGCGCTGATTGCCTGTTCCCACACTAGATCCTTTTCTTCCATCGTCCAGTTGCGAACCGGTGCTGCCTTCTTGGTTGCCGCGGTGCCTTGAGTTTCGTCACCCATCATAATAGATACTCCTCCTTTAGATCTCTATCTACCTAATAGTATGACCAGGGTGAGAGTGTTTATTCGCCAGTTTAGGCTGTAAAGAAGGAAGAAAAGCTGGGTTATAAGGAGGAAGATTTATAAACTCGCAGAATGAAGAGTTTAAAGGAAAATAAGGCCCCTCGGGACAGAGACCTTATTTTCCAGCTAAAACGGGAGGCAGGCGTAGAAGAATGTATCCGCCTGCTTCTTGTTATTTAGTGCCCTGCCTTGCCGGCAAAGTAAAATCTGTCGGGTTAACCGTGATTGTTCGGGCTTTTTCGTAGTGGACATAGCCGGGGCTGGCCCCTTTCGGTTTGCGTACATACTTTCTTAGAGTGTAGTCCACAGGTACTTTAGGCGAGTTCCGGCTCTGGGAGAAATAGGCTGCTAAATGGGCAGCCTGCCAAAGGGTATCTGGCGGTATTTCCCCTTCTGCCAAGACTGCAACATGGCTGCCGGCAATATTTCTGGCATGGAGCCAGAGGTGATTTGGTCCAGTCAGGCGGAAGGTTAACAGGTCGTTTTGCCGGTTGTTGCGGCCAACCAACATGGTAATGCCGTCAGCCGACAGATAGCGTTCGGGACCTTGAAGCTTTTCTTTGCGGGTCGAAGGCTTTGGTTTTCTTTTTAAATAGCCGGCCTGGAAAAGTTCCGCTTCAACTTCTCTTAAGATAGCAGGGTTATCTGCCAGTTCTATCTGCAGCAAGACATCTTCTAGGTATCTCCGCTCCTGGCGTGTCTTTTTCAGCTGCAGGCTGATGTGATCCTGGCTGGCCTTGGCTTTGGAGTAGCGCTTAAAGATCCTTTGTACATTAGCACTCGGTGACAAACGTTCATCGAGGGCAATGGTAACCGGCGGCGCACCGTCCAGAGTATAATCTGGCACCTCGACGCTCTTTGCGCCTTTGGGAATCAGATGGAAGTTTGCAGTCAAGAGCTCTCCCTGATGCCGGTACAGATCGGCATGCTCGGACTCTTGGAGCTCTGTTTGTTGGATAGCCTCTTTGCGTACAACCCTTTTGTGGTCCCTGGAGATCTGTTTACGGAGGCGGCTTTTCATTGCTTCGAGCTCTTTGCCGGCCTGTCTTTCGCCCAGAACTGTGCGGATAAGTTCATTGGCAGATGCAAACTGCTCTCCCGGCAGTCCAGTTAGTGTGTAGGCAGCAAAATCCTCAGGTTCTGTGCGGTAAAGGGCTGGGTTGCCGCCTGCCCTTAACTCCGCAAGGAGATCAGTAAAGGCGGCATAGACCCGATGCCAGTCATCTGCCTCGAGCCCTTCTCGCCGAATTGATCTGTCAAAGCCGGCCCTGCCCAAAACTTCCTGGGCGGCAGCTTTGCTAAAGCCCTGAAACTTGCCTGTAATCCATTTCCACAGGGTGGTTGGGGCAGGCAGAAGGCGGATTTCATCAAGAAACTCTTCCCGACTTAGGCTGGAAGGCTCAATCTTCCCCTGATCAGAAGGGGGGATATAGGGCTTGCCCGGCATAACCCCTTTCTCGGGAAAGCGTTTGAGGGCATCTAAAATCAGCCCCTCCTCAGTTGTCAAATAGAGGTTGCTGTGCCTGCCCATAAGCTCGAGAATCATGATTAGCTCAATACTTTGCCCTGCCGGATCCAGTCCTTCAAAGTGCANACGGCAGATGCGGTCCAAACCCTGCTGCTCGATTTTGAGCAGNCGGCTCGGTTCTAGGTATTTGCGCAAAAGCATACAGAAGGCGGGAGGATTGAGGGGATTTTCCGGCTGCTCCTGGAGTGTATGGATCCGATGATGAACCGGATCCGCTGAAATCAGCAAGACTTCCGTCCTGCCCGGCAGGCGCAGCTGCAGGGTAATGGTGGTGTTATCGGGCTGATAAACCTTTAGAACCCGACCATTTTTTAAAAGAGGGTCGAGTTCAGAAACTAGTACATTTAATGTTAGGCCGTCTAAGGGCATATTACCACCTCGTTTTTTCCATTATAGCATCTGAGTTTCTAACCCTCAACTAAGCAGGTTTTTGCTATTCGGTAGAGAAATATACACGGAATGACAGGAGATGTTTGTTATGAAAAAACATAGAGTACTAGCCCTCATTGCGCTTTTGGTGGTTGTTACGGGCGCGTTGGTTCATGCCAGGACTGCTGCGGATTATTTGGATAACGGGTTTATGTCCCTTTATTATCATGCCGTGCGTCTCGAAGAAACTTTCCCCCGAGTCAATCCCATGGCGCTAGCGATTACCGAATTTGAAAAGGCACTCTTCGATGACGAGACCGCGGGCGAAGCCGCGCTGATGATTGGCTTGGTCTATCAGTACCTTGATCGTCCCGGTACCGCCCTCGGCTATTTTCTCGACTTTGCCATGCGCCATCCCGAGGAAGTGTGGATCCACTCTTTGATTGGCGATCTTTATGCTGAAATGGGCCGCCTCGAAGATGCGGAACAAAGCTACCTGTTGGCGGCGGAAAGTGCGCCGGAAGATGACATCTTCCGCCAGGCCTATCTGGGACTGGGCAATACCGCGCTGGAGAAAGGGGACTTTGCCCAGGCTAAAGAGGCTTTTGAAAAGGCCCTCCTTGAAGCAGGCGACTACTTTGACGCCCGCCTAGGCCTTGGTAAAGCACTCTATTACCTAGAAGACTATGAAGAGGCCATTGCCACATTGGAAGTGGCTCAGCTGCAGGCACCCAGATCCATTCCCATGTTTTACTACTTAGGGCTCAGTTATGAAGCGGCTGGTTTGCAGGATCAGGCTCAGCATGCCTTTGCCCGCATTGAGGAGTTGCAGCAGAAACAATAAAGAGACGCTCCCCGCAGTTTGGGGAGCGTACTATTTTCTTCTTTCCGAGAATAAGAATCATAAAGACCTATGACTATTCCAGGAAAGAAGTGAGCGCCTTGGCGAAGAGCTGGCATCTAGCATCTGCAGCAAAGTTATTGAAGGAACTGGGAACAAAACCGCAGAGCGGTCTCTCTTCCCGTGAGGCCCAGGAACGCCTGGACCGCCTGGGGCCAAATCTCTTAGTGACTAAACCGCCAGTTGCCCCCTGGCGGATTTTTATCCGCCAGTTTGAAGATTTTATGGTTCTGGTCCTTCTAGGCACCGTAATCGTCTCGGTGGCCCTAGGAGAGTATCTTGATGCAACCGCTATTTTTGCCATTGTCTTTTTAAATTCCATCTTAGGTTTTTACCAAGAATACAAGGCGGAAAAGTCCTTAGATATGCTGGGGAAACTGGCTGCCCCCCACAGCAAAGTGCTGCGGGACGGTCACAAGTCCAGTATCGATGCCTTTATGCTGGTCCCCGGTGACATCGTATTCCTAGAACCTGGGGATCGGGTGCCAGCCGACTGTCTCCTCTTGGAGAGTCAGGCTTTGAGTGTGGATGAGTCTAACCTGACCGGTGAATCTCTGCCGGTTACGAAAAGTGAAAACTTCAGGGGTGAGGCGGGCACACCCATTGGGGATCTGAAAAACGTAGTTTTCAAAAGTACCTTAGTGACCAGAGGTTCTGCCAAGGCTCTAGTTGTCACAACCGGCATGGATACTGAGATTGGTGAAATAGCGCATCTGCTCCAGGACGATGGGGAAGTGGCCACCCCGCTGCAGAAACGCCTCAGCCAGCTGGGCAAGATCCTGGTTTTAGCCTGCCTGGCCATTGTGGCGGTGGTTTTTCTCGCCGGCATTAGGCAGGGCCAGCCGGTTTATAAAATGTTTATGGTAGGCGTAACTCTGGCTGTGGCAGCAATTCCGGAAGGATTGCCTGCGGTGGTGACCATTGCCCTATCAGTTGGTGTACAGCGTATGAGCAGGCAAAATGCCATTATCCGCCAGCTGCCTGCGGTCGAGACCCTAGGCTGCGCTACAGTAATCTGTTCAGACAAGACAGGTACATTGACTCTGAATCAAATGGAGGTACAGGCGCTGTGGTCGCCCCAAGGTAAACTGCACTTAAGTGATGCAGGCAGCTTGGAGCTGCAGGCGGGGCGGGGAGATTCTCTCTATTACGCGAATTTGGTGGGCGCCCTGTGCACCAGGGCCGAGGTATACGGCAGCGGTGAGTTTTTCGGCGATCCCACCGAGGTTGCCCTGCTGCGCCTGGCAGAACGGAGCAGACTGCCAGGCCAGTCCGCCCTTAGGAGAAAGTACCCTGAAGTCGGCAGTTTGCCCTTTGATTCCGAGCGCAAACGCATGAGTGTAGTGGTGCAAGGCGAAAAGGGATATCTGGCCCTGGTGAAAGGGGCCCCTGATGTAATCATGCAAAGATGCACCCATATGATGGTTGGCAGTGAAGTCGTCCTCTTTACTCAGGAAGACCGGCAAAGGGCGCAAGAGGCCCTGGAGAGCATGGCCAATGACGCCCTGAGGGTTCTGGCCACGGCCCACAAGCCCCTGGGCAGTCAGGTGCCTCCTGCTGGAAATTGGGAGCAGGGGCTGATCTTAACCGGACTGGTCGGCATGCTCGATCCCCCAAGATCTGAGGTGCCCGCTGCAATTCGGGCCGCGCGTCTAGGCGGCATTCGCACTATTATGGTAACAGGCGACCACAGGCGAACGGCCGCGGCAATTGCGGAGCGCATCGGGCTTTTGACTCCGGAGGCATCAGAGGTTGTGACCGGTGCCCAGTGGGAAGCATTAACGCCCCTGGAACAAAGGAAGCGAATCGGTTCAGTAGCGGTTTTTGCCCGGGTTGCCCCCAGCCATAAGCTTTCCATTGTCCGTGCCTTGCAGGCCAATGGGGAAATTGTGGCCATGACAGGCGATGGAGTAAACGATGCTCCTGCTGTTAAAGAAGCCCATATCGGAGTCAGTATGGGCATCCAGGGGACCGATGTCACCAGGGAAGCCTCAGACATGGTGTTGCTTGATGACAACTTTGGCACCATCATCCGGGCGGTCCGGGAGGGGCGGGGCATCTACGACAACATCCGCAAGTTTATCCGTTATCTGCTTGGCTGCAATGTGGGGGAGGTATTAACGATGCTCGCCGCTACCCTTGCCGGCCTGCCCTTGCCCTTGGTGCCGATGCAGATTCTTTGGATGAATCTGGTGACAGATGGTCTGCCTGCCATCGCCTTAGGGCTTGATCCAACGGATAGGGACTTAATGCTGCAACAACCCCGGAGTCCCAAGGAGGGCGTGTTTGCCCGGGGTTTGCTTAGGCGGATTCTGTTCTCCGGAACTGTGATCAGCCTGGCAGCGCTCCTTGTCTTTGTCTTCACTCTCTGGTACTATCCAGGTGATGTGGTGCGCAGCAGAACCATGGCCTTTACAACTTTGGTCTTCGCCCAGCTGGTCTTTTCTTTCCAGTGCCGTCATGAACGCCGTTCGCTTTTTGATATAGGCATTTGGGGCAATCCCTATCTTATTTTTGCTGTGCTCTTATCTGCAGGGGCCCAAGTCTTCATCATTTACAATCCGTTTATGGCCGGTATCTTTCAAACTGTGCCTTTGACAGTCGATGACTGGCTCTTGGTAGGCCTTTTTGCCATCCTGCCCCTCTTTGTTGAAACCGTCCTGCGCCTTGTCAAGCAAGCGGTGAACAGACACTTTTCCCTGCTAAAAGTGTGAACTGGAGACTTTTTCAATAGTCTCCTTGCAGGATTATTTTGTCAGATCCAGAAGGTACTAGAGATGGCGCACATGGAGGCGAGAGAGTTGATCAAGAGTATGACGGGTTTTGGACAAGGTGAAGCGGTGGATGCCAGATACTCTGTCCAAGTAGAAGTGAAATCAGTTAACCATCGTTATTTAGACTTGTTTTTCCGGATCCCGAAACAATACAGTCAGTTGGAGGACACCATCAGAACAGTTATCACAGGCAGACTGGCCCGGGGCAGGGTAGAAGTGATGCTGTCGGTGGAGGAATTCGGCGATCAAGAGCGAAGTGTACAGATTAATAATGCTCTCTTCAGGGGATATCTGCAGGCGCTTCGGACAATCCAAAGTGAACTGGAAAGTGCCGAGCCGATTCAGTTGTCTGATGTTTTGTCCCTGCCTGGTCTTTTAGAGGTGGACGAGCCGCCCCTAGACTGGGATAATCTGCAAGGTCTGGTTAGCCAGGCAGCTAATCAAGCCCTAGACGGATTAGAAGCGATGCGGGCGGCTGAAGGGCGCAGACTGCATGCCGATTTAGAGGAGAAAGTTCTTCAGGTAGAGAAACTAAGGGAAGATGTGGCGCAAATTGCGCCCCAGGTGATCTCCGATTACAAACAGCGTCTGCGTGAACGCCTAGGTGAGCTCATTGACGGTACAACCCTGACAGAAGAGCGTTTTCTAGGCGAAGTGGCCTTGTTTGCCGATCGCTGCAGCATCGACGAAGAACTGGTGCGTTTGGCAAGTCATATCCAACAGTTCAAAGACACCTTGCGATCGGAGGATTCGGTCGGGCGAAAACTGGACTTTCTGATTCAGGAAATGAACCGAGAAGTGAATACCATAGGCTCGAAGGCCAACAATGTACATATATCCGGGTCGGTAGTGAACATGAAAAGTGAGTTGGAGAAAATTCGGGAACAGGTTCAGAATATCGAATAAGCCTACATTGTCCTAAAAGTTGTGAAGAAGGGGGTGAACAAGTATGGCATTGCCACATTTGACACAGGACGAGAAGCTCGATGCGTTGAAGAAGGCCCAGGANATGCGGAGCAAGCGCGCGGAAGTGAGGGCCAAGCTGAAAAAGGGCACTATGACTCTCGAGGAAGTGTTGGATTCAGTTGATGACGAAGTGATAGCTAGAATGCGCGTCACCTATCTTCTTCAGTCTCTGCCGCAGGTGGGCAAGGTAACATCTGAGAAGATCATGCGTGAAATTGGTATCAACGAGAATCGCCGCGTACAAGGTTTGGGTAAGAGGCAAAGAGAAAGGCTGCTGGAGCGGCTGGGATAACCTGTAAGGAGCTGTGAACATGGGGATACGGCTAATCAATATTGGATTCGGAAACATTGTGGCAGCCAACAGAATTGTGGCTATCGTCAGCCCCGAATCGGCTCCCATCAAACGAATGGTGCAAGAGGCCAGAGAAAGGGGTATGCTTATTGATGCCACCTACGGCCGGCGCACCAGGGCGGTGATTATCGCTGATAGTGATCACATCATTTTGTCAGCAGTGCAACCTGAAACCGTGGCACATCGCTTAACCAACAAGGAACAACTAGAACCTAATGAGAAATAGGGGGTTACTGCTGAGTTGAAGGGTACACTACAGGATGTGAGGGATGGTGGGTTAAAAATGAAAGGTTTTCTCATAGTCTTGTCCGGTCCGAGCGGGGCTGGGAAAAATTCTGTGATGAATGCCGTTTTTCCCACTATCCCTAACTTGAAATATTCCATTAGCGTAACCACTAGACCCCCTCGTGCAGGGGAAGTGGATGGGGTTAACTACTTTTTTCGCACTGAAGAAGAGTTTGACCAAATGCTCAAAGATGACCTATTATTAGAGTCGGCTACCTTTGTAGGTTACCGTTACGGTACGCCGAAGAGTTTTGTTTATGATCAGATTGAAGCGGGTAACGCAGTCATTATGGATATTGATATTCAGGGAGCAGCCCAAATCAGGGAGAAAATGCCCGAGGCGGTGTTCGTTTTCTTGCTNCCCCCAACCCCTGAGGAGCTAAGCAGGCGCTTGAAGCGCCGGGGCTCTGATTCTGAGGAAGTTATCAGACGGAGACTGGCNAAATCTCATGAAGAAATTAAGCATATAGTAGACTATGATTATTATATAATCAACGATGACCTAGGCCGTGCTGCCGAACAGCTGAGGCAGATTATCCTCAGTGAATGGTCCAGGGTCAATCGGCTTGATCTGGAAAGGTTGCGAACGGTTTGGAAAGGAGGTTCGTCAGTTGAATACACCGAAACAAGCAGATAAGATAGATCGTTATACGGCAATTGTGGCCGTTTCACAAAGGGCCAGGCAACTAATTGGCGGTGCTGAGCCTGTTATAGAGTGCAAGTCAAGAAAGCCTGTGAGTATAGCCATTGAAGAGTTAAAAGCAGGCAAGATTCAGTGGAAGCACAATAAGGGTGAATCAAACTAAGGAAAGCCTGTGGTCAAACACCACAGGTTTTTTTGGCGGTGATAGAAGATGGAACAGTATGCCGGAGTCATTGTAGATGTGAGGGCTGATGCGGTTAATCGGATCTTTCAATATAGAATACCGGCGCCCTTCAAAGATAAAATTGAGATCGGCCACCGGGTGCTAGTACCCTTCGGCCGCCGCAAGCTGGAGGGATATGTAGTAGAGCTATCCAGCGAGCTGGAAGTAGAGGAAGGGAAGCTAAAAGATCTGGCCGATCTTTTGGATCCCGAGCCCATTATTCTCCCTTCCCTGGTTGAGCTCGCCCGCTGGATGGGAGAGACTTATGTGGGCCTTTTCTCAGAGGCGCTGCAGTACATGCTGCCTCCAGCCTTTAGATACGGGAAGGAAAGGGTAGGGGCCAAGACTGCCCAGACTGTAACACTGCTGGTGCAAAACCCCAGCTTGAGAAAGAATGCTGTTGCCCAACAAAGGATTGTAAAAATCCTGCAGCAGGAACCGAGACTCCTCGCATCCGACCTGGTGAAGCGGGCCAAAGCCAGCCATGCTGCGCTGCGGGCCTTGGAGGAACAGGGCGTCATCGCGCTAGAAACTTCTATCTTAGAGAGAAAAGTGGAGTGGGACGAAATTCCCGATCCTAAGTTTACCCTGACCGCTGAACAAGAAGCTGCTGTTGAAATCATTCAGCAGGAGCTTCAGGGCCGAAGACGTCCAGTCCTGCTCCACGGGGTGACCGGGAGCGGAAAAACAGAAGTCTACCTAAATGTGATTGCCGATGTGATCAAAAAGGGCCGGCAGGCGATTGTTCTGGTTCCGGAAATCGCCCTAACCCCCCAGACAGTAAACCGTTTTGCAGCACGTTTCGGGGAGAGGATTTCGGTTCTGCATAGCGGCCTTTCACTGGGGGAACGCTTTGACCAATGGTGGAAAACCTACCATGGTGAAGTAGATGTGGTAATTGGAGCCCGTTCCGCTGTCTTTGCCCCCACCCGGAAGCTGGGCCTGATTGTCCTGGATGAGGAACATGAAACCACTTACAAGCAGGAGGAAGGCTCGATCCGCTACCACACTCGGGATGTGGCGGTGAAGCGCTGTGAATTAGCAGGGGGCCAGGTTGTGTTAGGAAGCGCCACCCCCGCCCTGGAAAGCTATCACCGCGCTCTTAAAGGAAGCTACATTCTGGCTGAACTGACTGAAAGGGTTGAGGCAAGACCGCTCCCTGGTGTGCGCGTGGTTGATATGCGGGTCCAGTTTGAACAGGGGAACCGCTCCATCTTCAGCACGGAGCTGAAAGAGGCGTTAGGCAAGCTCGCTGCCACATGCAATCAAGCAATTATCCTTTTAAACAGGCGCGGGTTTTCCCGCTTTGTGCTCTGCCGAGAGTGCGGGGAAGTGTTGGGGTGTCCGAACTGCCAGGTCTCCCTGACTTACCACCAGGAAGATGACCGGCTGCACTGCCATTACTGCCTGCATAGGGAAGCGCTGCCAAAGTCTTGTCCAAAATGTGCATCGCGGTTCCTCCGCCAATTTGGGGTTGGCACGGAACAAGTGCAGGAAACCCTGACCAGGGAGTTCCCTGAACTGAAATCAATTCGCCTCGATGCAGACACTACCCGGCGCAAGGGGGCCCATGCAGCTATCTTGCGCAGATTTGCCCAGGGTCAGGCCCAGGTCTTGGTGGGCACCCAAATGGTGGCGAAAGGCTTTGACTTTCCCAACGTGACGTTGGTTGGTGTGCTCAGCGCGGATTTATCTCTGAATTTTCCTGATATTCGCTCTCCTGAACGTACGTTTCAACTCCTGACGCAAGTGGCAGGGCGCAGCGGCAGGGGCGAGAAGGAGGGTGAGGTAATCATCCAGTCCTATGACCCGGCCCACTTTGCGGTCCGGGCAGCCCAGAACCATGATTATCTGGAGTTTTACCGCAAGGAAATAGGTTTCCGCAGACAGCTGGGTTATCCTCCCTTTCGGCAGCTGACCCGGATTTTATGCAGCGGCCCCAGGCAGGCGGCAGAAACAGCTGCCAGAGGCATCCATGCCTACCTGTTAAGTCAGGGATTCCCCGGCCAGGATCTCTTTGGGCCGGCGCCGGCGCCGATTGGCAAAATTCAGGGACGCTACCGCTGGCAGATTGTGCTAAAGAGTAATGATTCTCCTTCAACAATACTGCGGCAACTCCCTGCAGTAGAGGATCAGGTGCTTGTAACCATCGACATTGATCCCCTTTATATGCTCTAATATGATATAATATGTGCAGGAGAATTGAGGTGTTGTATAGTGGCTAAGCTACCAATTGTCACTGTGGGTGATCCTGTTTTGGAAAAAACAGCAGAGGAAGTACCCAGAATAACCAAGAAGATTGCGAAATTAATAGATGATATGCTGGAAACGATGTATGAGGCAAACGGAATCGGTTTGGCCGCCCCCCAAGTTGGAGTCAGCAAAAGAATTGTAGTCTTAGATGTGGGGGAAGGGCCCGTGGTTCTTGTCAATCCGCAGATCGCAGCCTCCAGCGGCGAAGAGATAGATGTAGAAGGCTGTCTGAGTATTCCTGAACGCTGGGTATACGTGAAGCGCGCAACGGAGGTTGAGGTAACAGGCAGGGACGAAAAGGGCAAACCGGTTCGCATTCAGGCGGATGGCCTTTATGCCCGGGCGCTGCAGCATGAAATTGATCATTTAGATGGCGTGTTAATGCTGGAACGCATGATCGCGGAAGCCGAAGTTGACGAGGAGCCAGATGTTGAAGTGGCTGAGATTGGAGAGGGTGAGTGAATGCGCATTGTCTTTATGGGAACCCCGGAATTTGCTGTGCCCAGCCTGGAAGAGCTGGTAGAGGAGCATGATGTGGTTGCCGTGGTTACTCAGCCCGACCGCAGAAGCGGACGGGGTCAGCGCCTACGCCCATCCCCGGTCAAAGAAACCGCACTAAAGCATGGCTTAGAAGTTTTCCAGCCGGAGAAGATCGGCAGTGCCGAGGCTATAGAGCAGCTCGAGGCCTATCAGGCCGATCTGTTTGCGGTAGTGGCCTTTGGGCAGAAGCTCCCCGATCCGGTGCTGAATATGCCTCGCTATGGTTGCGTAAATGTGCACAGCTCCCTGCTTCCCAAATACCGGGGAGCGGCACCTATTAACGCTGCAATTGTAAATGGAGACCCTGTTACAGGTGTCACAACCATGTATATGGATGCAGGCTGGGATACCGGTGACATTATCCTCCAGGAACAAGAGGCCGTGTTGCCCAGGGACACTGCAGGCGATCTCCATGATCGCTTGATGGTGAAAGGAGCCAAACTTTTGCGTGAGACTGTGCGGCAAATTGCAGGCGGCCAGGCCCCCCGCATACCCCAGGATCACGAGGGGGCGAGCTACGCCTTTAAGCTGTCTAAAAAAGATTCATATGTAGATTTTACAGAAGCTGCTGACAAGCTCGATCGCTTAATTCGGGGCATGAATCCCTGGCCTTTGGCTTACACTTACGTAGGGGAGGAGATGGTAAAGATTCACTCCGCTTCTCCCAGTGAAATTCAGGGTGCTCCAGGTGAGATCTTGGCCTTGGCAGGGGAGGGTCTGCTTGTTGGCTGCGGCAGCGGTTCCTTGCATCTGATTAGGGTACAAAGGCCAAATGCGAAGGCTGTTTCGGGCGCGGACTTTGCCAATGGTTTGCGTCTGCGCGTTGGAGATTTTCTATAACAAGAGGAGGAGATTGGATGTTTTACGATCCCACGTTTATTTTAGTTCTTCCTGCCTTGTTTTTCGCCATGTATGCGCAATTCAAGGTGAACAGCACTTTTAGCCGTTTCTTAAGGGAACGCTCCTATGCCGGTTTTACCGGAAGCCAAATCGCGCGGCAGATTTTGGATGATAATGGTCTGCATAATGTAAATGTGGAGCGGATTGGCGGCAGATTGACTGATCATTATGATCCCCGTTCTAACACGGTGCGTCTTTCAGCAGATGTCTACAGCGGCACTAGTGTTGCCGCTTTAGGCGTTGCAGCCCATGAGGTGGGCCATGCGGTGCAGCACGCCCAAAAGTATGCTCCGTTGGCGTTGCGAACTGGATTGTTTCCAGTTGCGAGCCTTGGTTCCCAAATGGCTATGCCCCTCTTTTTGCTGGGTTTCTTGTTCAGTTTTGATGTTCTGATGTTGGTTGGCATTTGGTTCTTCATTGCCGCCCTCGGCTTTCAACTGGTAACTTTGCCTGTGGAGTTTAATGCTTCCAGGCGAGCCCTTGGCTTTCTAAGTGCCGGCGGTTACTTAAGCAGGGCTGAAGTGCCGAAGGCCAAAGCGGTGCTGAATGCGGCCGCCCTCACCTATGTAGCTGCGGTGGCTGTGTCTGCAACGCAGCTGCTCCGCCTGCTGCTCTTAAGGGGACAGCGGAGACGCTAATGGCCAGGGTCAGAAATCCACGGCAGCTGGCCGTGCTAACCTTAAATGAACTGGAGAAAACTGAGGACTTCCTGGGAGAAGTCCTCGATTCACATTTGCGGCACAGCGCCTTAAGCGGGCTTGATCAGGGCCTTTACACAGAGCTGGTCTACGGCACTGTGCGGATGCGCCGCAATCTGGATTATGTGCTTGCTTCCTTTAGTTCCAGGCCCCTGTCTAAAATCAAACCTGCCGTTTTAAATGTGCTGCGCAGCGCAGTTTACCAGATTCTCTATCTCGACCGGGTGCCGGCCCGGGCGGCAGTCCATGAGGCGGTTAATCTTGCCCGCCTTTTTGGTCACGAAGGTGTGGCCAGGTTTGTTAACGGGGTGTTGAGGCAGGTAATCCGCCAAGGCGAAACTATAGCCTATCCCGATCCAGAATCAGATTTAGTCCAGCATCTTGGCGTCAAGTATTCCTTTCCTGACTGGATCGTCGGACACTGGCTCAACTGGCTTGGGAAAGAAGAGACAGCTGCCCTTTGCCAGGCCCTGAATGAACCGCCTAAGATGCATATTCGCATCAACACCCTGAGGTACTCCAAAGAGGAGGTCCACTCCTATCTGGCGGGGCAGGGGATGAGCGTTTCGCCGGGGCGTTATGCCCCTGATGTTTTGGAAGTAGGCCCGGCCCATTTAGTGATAAGTGATCCGGCTCTGGAAGCAGGCATGTACTATGTGCAGGATGAAAGCAGCGCTCTGGCAGCCCATGCCTTGCAGGCAGTGCCCGGACAGGCAGTTTATGATCTGTGCAGCGCACCTGGGGGAAAGGCCACCCATTTAGCGCAGCTCATGGGTAATCAAGGGAAAATTACGGCCTTTGATATTAGCCCGGCCCGTTTAAAACTGGTTGATAAGAATGCCAGGCGCCTGGGAGTTACAATCATCGAAACCAAGCCGGGAGATGCTGCCCAGAACCTTAAACTCCCGCCTGTGCCTAGAGTTTTAGTTGATGCCCCCTGTTCTGGACTGGGTACCATGGGTCATCGCCCGGATATTCGCTGGCGCAAGGGGCCGGGGGATGTTAGGGAACTTGCCGCTTTGCAGAGGCAAATTCTGCAGGCAGCTGCAGATTATGTTGCCCCTGGCGGGCTTTTGCTGTATTCAACCTGCACTTTGACTAGGGATGAAAATCAGGCTGCGGCCGAGTGGTTTCTAGCCAACCACAGGGACTTTCAGGGGTTCTCCTTTCCAGACTGGTTCCCACTTTCAGATGAACCTGCCTGGATAAAGAGTATCTTTCCCCATCGCCATGGGCTGGACGGTTTCTTTTTGGCCATTTTTAGAAAATATAGAGTTTAACATTAAGTTGACAAGAATTGATCATTGGGCAGGACTTCGCCAAAATTTGTCAAATGGAAGATAAAACTGGCGGGAGGGAGTCCCTATGCGAGTGTTAGTTGTCGACAATAATGTGGAACTCTGCAAGGCCTTAGAGGACTATTTTGACAGACAACCTGACCTTGAAGTGGTTGGGATGGCTCACGACGGGGAAGGGGCAGTTGACTTGATTCAAAGCCTTGAACCTGATGTGGTGCTCCTTGATATTACCATGCCCTACCTAGACGGACTGGGCGTTATGGAACGCTTGCACACTTTGAACCTGAAGAAAAAGCCGAAAGTGGTTGTGATCACCGCCTTTGGCACAGATAATTTACTGTCCCGTCTAATGGCCCTGGGTGCTGATTATTTTATGATCAAGCCTTTCCAGCTTGAAGTGTTGGCCAAGAGGCTGCGGGAATTTGCCGGAACGGTACCGGAGATGATTGCTCCGGAAGGGGCAGCCGCCTTAGAATCCAGAACCAGCGCAGAACAGGCGATAGTGAAACTGCTACATGATATGGGTGTTCCGCCCCATTACAAAGGATTTTCGTATTTACGGGATGCGGTGTTGATGTACAGCGATGAAGGTTACTTTGCCGGCGGTTTGACTAAGGAAATCTATCCTGCGCTGGCTAAGAAATATCACACAACAGCCAGTGGAGTTGAGGCCGCTATTCGCAACGCGATCGTGGCCGCCTGGGAACATGGCAATACCGTCTACATCAGCAGGCTGTGTGAACCATACTGCGAAGAACGCATGCCCACCAACTCCCTACTGATTGCAAAAATAGCAGAGGAATGCCTGGGTTCCTAAGCGCAGTTGATAAATTTCTCTAGACAGAGTGCACAGTTGGGGTATATACTATTTATGCGGGGCGTGGCTCAGTTTGGTAGAGCATCGCGTTCGGGACGCGGAGGTCGCACGTTCAAATCGTGTCGCCCCGACC
>JGI24707J26582_10000636_pt1 | contig 27429 bp, 24 predicted proteins | sample BioPla1DNA1_FD_26582 | JGI IMG/M metagenome (IMG submission 26582)
TACCTGGTGGATAGGCCTAGGGTGTAAGCATGGTAACATGTTAAGCTGATAGGTACTAATAGGTCGAGGGCTTGACCTAGATACTTTAGCATACAGTGTTTAGTTTTGAAGGTGTAGATTCTACTTTCAACTTTTAGCATTCAGCTTTAAGGATGTAGAGTAGCTTACGGCCCATTGGTCAAGCGGTTAAGACACCGCCCTTTCACGGCGGTAACAGGGGTTCAAGTCCCCTATGGGTCATTAAAATTTTCGGTGACGATACGTTTATGGGAAACACCCATACCCATACCGAACATGGCAGTTAAGCCATAAACGGCCGATGGTACTTGGCGGGAGACTGCCTGGGAGAGTAGGTGGTTGCCGAATTTTACGGGGTGTGGCTCAGCTTGGCTAGAGCGCTTGATTTGGGATCAAGAGGTCGCAGGTTCGAATCCTGTCACCCCGATTGTTAAATCCATATGCATTTAAGCATATATATTAATACATGTGCCTGTAGCTCAGTAGGATAGAGCAATGGCCTTCTAAGCCATGTGTCCGGGGTTCGAATCCCTGCAGGCACGTATACAAGATAATTAAGAGATACGGTGGGTATAGCTCAGCTGGTTAGAGCGCCAGATTGTGGCTCTGGAGGTCGTGGGTTCGAATCCCACTATTCACCCTTATTTTTAATGGGGGCTACTAGCTCAGTCGGTAGAGCACTGGACTTTTAATCCAGGTGTCCCGGGTTCGAGTCCCGGGTAGCTCATTATAATATATATGCGCGAGTGGCTCAGTGGTAGAGCATCGCCTTGCCAAGGCGAGGGTCGCGGGTTCGAATCCCGTCTCGCGCTTCAATGATTTAAAAAGTATAAACGAAAGATAGTTGGTTATAATAACTTTACATATTAATGATGGGTAGTCGCCAAGCGGTAAGGCACAGGACTTTGACTCCTGCATGCGAAGGTTCGAATCCTTCCTACCCAGCCAATTAATTAAGGCACCCCTAGGGGTGCCTTTTGATATAGATATCACTTATTTTAATGATTCGCGAGGGTTTAAATATCATAATAACGAATTAAATCCTCAAGGGTATCTCTTCTACGAATTAACACAGGCCTACCATCTTCCTTGATTAATACTTCTGCAGGACGAAGGCGGTTATTATAGTTAGAACTCATAACATGACCATAGGCTCCAGCATCTAATATTCCTAATATATCTCCCTCTAGAATTTTTGGAAGAATCCTATTCCTAGCGATAATATCACCACTTTCGCAGATGTTTCCTACAATGGTAACAGGTTCCTTAGAATTAGAAGGAATTTCCGTGGCTCTATATACTTCAATATCGTGATGAGAATCATACATAATAGGTCTTTGAAGCACATTAAAACCTAAGTCAGTTCCGATGTATTTATTATCATAGTTTGTTTTAACTGCATGGACAGTACCTAAAAGTATACCACATTCAGCAGATATATATCTACCGGGTTCAATTTTAAAAGTAATTTCTTTTCCATAGGATCTTACCCAATCATTTAGTATAGGGTTTAATTGTTCTCCTAGTTTAGACAAATCCAAGCGGGGTTCGTTATCTTGCTTATGATAAGGGATGCCAAAACCACCACCTAAGTCCACAAATTCTAGGTTATCAAAATTTTTGGCAATAGATAAAAGAGACTTTATTCCTTCGACATAAGGGGCACCATCCATAAATAAGGAGCCGATATGCTGATTGATACCTACTAATTTTAGATTATACTTTTTAAGGAGATCCTTGACCGCAGAAACGAAATTAGGATCTACCCCAAATTTTGTTTCTTTCCCACCTGTTACCACCTTTTCATGATGTCCTGCTCCAACACCGGGATTAAATCTTATTGCAACTGGGCCACCGGGGTTTAATTTACCTAGTAGTTCCAGTTGTGATAAAGAATCAACACTTATTGTGATATTCCTATCAATGGCAAATTGCATTTCTTCTGCGGAGACATTATTGCTAATAAATAATATTTGTTCGGGTTTGAAACCCGCCTTAAGTTCCACATAAATTTCACCGGGGGACATGGCATCTACATTTAACCCTTCTTCGCGAATAATTCTTAGAAGTTGTAAGCTGCTATTTGCTTTTACGGAATAATTAACAGAAATATTAGGGTAAGAAATGAGATTTTTCATTTCTTTACACCTTTCACGAAATATATTTTCATTATAAACATATAAGGGACTACCGTATTCATTGATTAATTCTATTGGGTTAGTATTACCGAAAAAATTACTTTTTTGCGTAACATCTGCATAAAGATATTGCATATTCAAACTCCCTTCTACAAAAAAGCTGATGCTTATTATTAACACCACATTTTTAGACTATATTATCTTTAGGAATCGATGTCAAGTCTTTCAGTGCAATTTGTAGGCTTTTCATGTAATTCTAAGGAGGTTAGGCTCCTTCACATGGCATATTTATTTCCTATGATATATAATACAATATATAATTCTTTTAAAAAAGTATCAATAGAGGTGATAGTATTGGATATTTTTGAATATAACAGGCAAAGAACCATGAAGAACGAATCCCCTTTGGCAGCTAGGATGCGGCCAAGAACATTAGAGGAATTCGAAGGGCAAGGGCATATAATAGGGGAAGATAAATTACTTTATAGGGCTATAAAGGCCGACAAATTAGGTTCTATCATCCTTTATGGGCCTCCAGGAACAGGGAAAACTACCTTGGCTAAAATCATTGCTAATACTACTAAGTCTGAGTTTACACAATTAAATGCTACAACATCAGGCAAGAAAGATATAATGCAGGTGGTAGAAGAGGCAAGAACTAGACTGGGGATGGTATCAAAAAAGACTATACTCTTTATAGATGAAATTCATCGTTTCAATAAAGCTCAACAAGATGCACTCCTCCCTTTTGTAGAAGACGGAACCATCATTCTCATCGGTGCTACTACAGAAAATCCCTACTTTGAAGTGAATAGGGCCCTTGTTTCTAGGTCTAGGATATTTCAATTAAAAAGCTTGTCTAGAGAAAATATTAAAAATCTAATCAAAAGGGCATTAACCAATGAGGAAAAGGGTTTAGGAAGTTACGGAGCGGAGATTTCAGAAGAAGCTTTAGAATTTTTATCAGATGTGTCCAATGGGGATGCCAGAGCAGCTATGAATGCAATTGAGTTAGGGGTTCTTACAACCAACCCTTTGGAGGATGGCAAAATACATATTACTTTAGAAGTAGCACAAGAATGTATTCAAAAGCGAGCATTAAATTATGATAAAAATGGAGATAATCATTATGATACAGTATCGGCCTTTATAAAGAGTATGCGAGGGTCCAATCCGGATGGGGCGGTGTATTATCTAGGGCGGATGTTGTATGCAGGGGAAGATCCAAAGTTTATTTCTAGAAGGATTATAATTTGTGCAGCTGAAGATGTAGGAAATGCAGACCCTAATGCGTTGCAGGTTGCTGTTTCAGCAGCTCAAGCCGTCGATTTTATAGGAATGCCTGAAGGAAGGATAATATTATCCCAGGCGGCTATTTATGTGGCATGTGCGCCAAAAAGCAATGGGGCTTATATAGCTATTGACTCTGCTATGAAAGATGTGAAAAATATTCAAATAAAGGGCATCCCAGCCCATTTAAAGGATGCTCATTATATAGGTGCATCAGACTTGGGTCACGGACAAGGGTATAAATATACCCATGAATATCCTAATAACTATGTTAAACAGCAATATTTACCGAATGAATTAATAGATAAAGTATATTACCATCCTACGGATAATGGGTATGAGGCTGTTATTAAAAAGCTTCAAAATTCAAGAAAAAATTCTATATAAAAGAGCAGCTTTGTTTATTAGTAATATTTTATAATTATATTTTTGAAAAATTAGCAAACAATAATAGAGGATTTCATCTTAAATTATGAAACCAACTACAAAAAATTTATTTTAAGGAGGAAGTTCAATGCCTACAAATACCAAGTTAGAAAAAGCTTTAGCAGGCGCTCAAGGATTATCTGCAGATTTAAAAACATTCTCTCAGGATACGGATGATCAGGCTGCTAAACAAATGTTTGACCAATTATCATGCACAGCACAAAACATTGCTCAATCTATTCAAACAAGGCTAGATTTTGTAAAAGATCAAGAGCCACAGTACAGATAAGAATATCTTATTTACTATTAAGATATTTATTATCTAAGATAATTTTTGATTGGTAAAAAATTCAATAAAAAAATAGGATTTTTAGTAATAAGTTTTATTTTTTTGCTCATACTAACTCTGAAATAAATATTAAACCTTATGAGGAGGATTCATAAATGGACAAAAACAACAAAAGAAACAACAAAAACAACAATAACAAAAACAACAACAGAAACAACAACACAAATTTAGACTTTGCAAACGAACTTGTTCCTGACAATAACAAGAATAACAAAGATAACAAAAATAACAAAAATAACGAAAGATAGTTAAATACAAAAAATCCCCACGGTTGTATCATGGGGGTTTTTGCTGTGAATTAATATTAACTATCAAGAAGAAGTGCCAGATGAAAAACTAAAAAAATCATGATAGAAGAAACAGGATACGAACTGGCTAAAAGTGAAGATGTATAAGATAGGGCAGGTATGAAAACCTGCCCTATCTTATATGCTATCTTTTAACATACGAACATCATCTTTTGAAATACTTTGTAGTAAAAACAGGAAAACAATATAGGTTATACAAGTAATAATAAGTGTTAAAAATAGACTAAACTTTAATGGAAATTTAGCTAAAAAATAAGTATTCATTAAGTATTTTGTTGTTAGTCCAGTGGCTGTAGCAGCTAAAGCAGGTTTTATAATCCATTTGTTAAGTTCAAGGGTAATAGAAGTAAATTTTAGTACCTTTCCTAAATGAAGTAAGGTGGTAACAATTGAGCTCACAATAACTCCCCATATAAATCCAAGAAGTCCAAGCTTAGGAATTAAAAAATACACAAAAGATATACAAATAATAGAATTAATAACATTGTTTTTAAATGTAGTCATTTGCTGTCCTAAACCATTTAATATACCCCCTAAAGTTGATTGGAGATAAAAAAATGGACATATCCATGCCATGGAATAGAGCATACTACCAACATCAGCTTGCTTATAAATTGCTAGCCCTAATTCTTTTGGAAAGACAGAAAAGATACAAGTGGCTCCGATGCCTATTAGGCAGGTAAAATGAATCGATTTTGATACTGTGCGGAGGATTTGTTTGGTATTTTTGACTGCGGAGGCTTCAGAAACAGCAGGGATTAATGCCATGGATAAAGAGCCTGTAAGCATAGAGGGGAAAAATATTAAAGGCATTGCCATGCCACTGAATTTTCCATACACTCCTATAGCCTCGCTATTGGTCATGCCAAAAAGTTGAAGCTGGATGGGAATCAAGATATTTTCAATGGAACTAAGTATTGAAGTTACAAATCTGCTGCCAGTTAAGGGTATTGCCATGGATAGTAAAATACCATAGGATTGAAATAGGGTTAAAGAAGGTTTTTTGGAAAGCTTTTTCTTGCTTTTATTTCTCTTGTAAGAGATAAAGATATAAAGAAATGAGGCAATTTCCCCTATACACATTCCAAGTACGGCTAAGGCACAGGCATAAGACAATCCCTTAGGTATAAAAAGACCAGCTAAAAAATATATTACCATCATCCTTGTTACTTGTTCTAATACTTGGGATATGGCTGGTTTTGACATTTTTTGCATTCCATAAAAGTATCCCTTTATAGAGGAGGCAGCTGCCATAAAAGGAACACAGGAAGCAAGAATTTTCAGGGCTAGAATCGTTCTGGGTTCCCGGATTACCAAAGTAGCTAAAAAGGGAGCAAAAATATAAATAATTGCAGAAATAACACATCCAATACCGATGGATAAACCCACAGAAATTTTTAGTATTCGGTGCATATTTCCATACTCCCTTTTTGCATTTTCTTGGGCAATTAATTTTGAAACACTAAGGGATATGCCGGAGGCAGAGAGTGTCCAAGCAAGCATATAGATAGGAAAAATTAATTGAAATAAGCCCATACCTTCTGCACCGATTAAATTAGACATATAGATTCTATAAATAAAACCTAGAATTCTTGTAATAAAACTGGCAACAGTCAATATAAGTGCCCCTGTTACCACATTTTTTTTAGACATGTAATACCCTCTTTCAATATGGATGGTACTACAATTTATTCTAAGGAAGGTTGTACTATACCAACTAATATTTATTGTAAAGTCTTTTTTCTAGATCCAAAAGATATTTCTTCCTCCATACTCCTTCTGCATAACCTACTAGGTTCCCATTGGCTCCTATAACCCTATGACAGGGAATAATAATTGCAATAGGGTTGTTATGATTTGCATTTCCCACAGCCCTTGCGCCCTTAGGATTTTTAATCATTTCCGCTATTTCTTTGTATGTAGAGGTTTTGCCATAGGGGATGCTCACAAGGGCGGACCAAACCTTTTTTTGAAAGTCAGTTCCATTGATTAATAAAGGAATCGAGAATAAATTCCTTTTGCCTTTAAAATATTCATCTAATTGAGTGATACATTCGGTTAAACAAGTAGGAACGCTATCTTCAATAATAGTAGCAGTTTTTTCACAAAAACTTATGGATGTAATACCTTCTTCATAACCGGATATTTTTATATAGCCAATGGGGGAATCATAATATAAAAAGTATTCATTCACATTTTCAGCTCCTTCCATATAAATATTTGGATTATAGATTGTAATTATATACTATGATGTTTTAGTTGTGAACCCCATGTATTTTTTGTATAATGAAGGGTAGAAATTACAAAAGATATGCCATTAAGAAAATAAGGAAGTGAACTACGATGGATATTAATGAATGGAAAAGGCTACTAATTCCATATAAACAAGCGGTAGAAGAGCTCAAGGTTAAATTTAAAAGTCTTAGAGATGAATATAGAAAATTAGACGAATATTCCCCTATTGAATTTGTTACAGGAAGAGTAAAGAAAATATCCAGTATTTTAGAAAAGGCTAAAAAGAAAGACATATCTATAAATGAAATAGAAGAAAGGATAGAAGACATAGCTGGAATCCGAATAATGTGCCAATTTGTTAAGGATATCGATAAAGTCGTTGAATTAATAAGAAATAGGGATGGAAAGGATTTAAAGATAATAGAGGAAAGAGATTATGTTAAAAATATTAAGGATAGTGGATATAGGAGTTACCATATAATAATATTATATCCCGTTCAAACATCTCTAGGAGAAAAAAAGATACTAACGGAAATTCAGATTCGGACCTTAGCAATGAATTTTTGGGCAACTATAGAGCATTCCTTAAGGTATAAATACAATAAAGATATGCCTAAGTATATACATAAGCGATTGATAAAGGCGGCAGAAGCAGCTTTTACCCTAGACCAAGAAATGGCTGAAATAAGACAAGAAGTTTTAAAAGCCCAAGAGCTATTTCAGACAAAATCGAATGTTGTGGCAGATATATTTAGAAGTATCCAAAACCTGTACAATATAAGTGAATTAGAGGAGGCAGGGGAGCTATATCAAAAGTTTTGGGAACTATGGGAAGAAGGAGACTTACAAAAATTAGAGGAATTCAATAGAAAATTAGATACTTTAGCAGAAGTATATGGTGCACAAAGATTAATGTAATTAATATACATCCAAGAAAAAATCCTGTCCCCCTTTGGAGCGACAGGATTTTAAATTTTTCTACTATGCATTTTTGGGTTTTTGTCCAAAATACTGATAATAATCGACCTTAATTCTTCCATTATACAATTTTCTTCTTTTATTTGCTTTTTTGCCATATAGGGATTCGAATGCTTCAACAGAAGTAAGGATATATGTAGACCATGTGGGTTCGTTTTTAAAAATTTGACCGAGGGTATTATACAGCTTGGCTACTTCTTTTTCTTCTCCAAGTCTTTCACCATAAGGGGGATTGCTAATCAAAATCCCATAGGGTTTATCTATTATTATTTTTTTTACGTCTTTTACTTCGAAATTAATACAATCATCCACTCCTGCCTCTAGGGCATTTTCTTTAGCTATTTCTATAGCTTTAGGATTAATATCCGATGCATTAATATTTAATACAATATCATGATTAATTTTTCTAAATGCTGATGTCCTTTCCATTTTCCATATTTCTTTCCCAATCTGGGGCCATGATTCACAGGCAAAATTTCTATTTAATCCAGGGGCAATATTTTTTCCTATTAAGGCTGCCTCTATAGGAATAGTGCCAGAGCCACAAAAAAAGTCATATAGGGCTCTCTTTTTGTTCCAATAACTAATTTGAATAAGAGCAGATGCTAATGTTTCCTTAAGTGGAGCCTCTACCGCCTCATTTCTATATCCCCTTTTATGGAGACCAATTCCACTGGTGTCGATAGTAAGAGTTGCCACATCTTTTAAAATAGATATTTGTACCGTATATTCAGGACCTGTTTCGGGGAACCAATCGATATGGTATTTCTGCTTTAACTTTTCAACAATAGCCTTCTTAACAATAGATTGACAATCAGGAATGCTATATAGTTTAGACTTAACCGATTTTCCTAGTACTGTGAACTTTGCATCTTGGGTAATCCATTCCTCCCATGGAAGGGCTTTTGTTTTTTCAAACAGTTCCTCAAAGCTAAATGCGTTAAATTCTCCAATCTTAAGCAGAACCCTATCTGCGCTACGGAGCCATAAATTAGTGTGAACGATGGATTCTATATCTCCTGTAAAAGTTACTTTACCATCTGAGGCAAGCACATCTTTATATCCTAAAGTAACTAATTCGTTCTTTACTACTGATTCTAATCCAAAAGGAGCTGTAGCTATTAAAGTTAGATTTTCCATAAAATTACTCCTTAAATTAAAGTGAATTATTAATATCTTCTCCATTTTAACATAAATAATAACAAAATCATATTAAATTCTTATTGACTAGTATACTTAATGCAGTATACAATTAAAAATATATAATCATATAAATTTGCTGTGAATAGTATGTTTTTAGGGGGAAAAGATACACTTAAAATATATTGACAGTAAAATTATAAAGTGATATTCTTAAACAGGAATACCGACTATAAAAGTAGGAATTAAATCTTGAGGTGAGAGTATGAAATTATCTACTAAGGGAAGATATGGATTAAAGGCAATGCTTGATTTAGCAGTTCATAGTCAGGATAGGCATATTGCATTAAGACATATCGCAGAAAGGCAGGAAATATCCGATCACTATCTAGAACAATTAATTGCAGTCCTTAGAAAATCAGGACTAGTTAAAAGTATAAGAGGGGCCCAGGGAGGATATAGTTTAGCGATGCCTCCTAGACAAATAACCGTAGGAGATATTCTTAGAGCCTTAGAAGGCTCACTAGCCCCTGTTGACTGCGTTAGTGAAGGTATTAATGCTGAGTGCACAGAGTGGGATTGTTGTGTGACGAGACTTGTCTGGAAAAAAATCAGGGATAAAATCAATGAGGTTGTTGATTCGATTACCCTTGAAGATTTATTAAGAGATTATGAAAAGCTAAATGTCGATAGGGAGTATATGTATTACATCTAGCTCTTATGTTTAGGTGAGGAGTGGTTTAAAATGCAGAGAATTTACTTTGATCATGCAGCTACAACTTCAACAAGACAAGAAGTCGTGGATGCTATGATTCCATATTTTACCGAGAATTTTGGTAATCCTTCAAGTATATATGAAATTGCAAGAATAAATAAAAAGGCTCTAGACGAATCTAGGGATAAGATTGCGAAACTCTTAGGAGCTGATTCTAGGGAGATCTTTTTTACCAGCGGAGGAACGGAAGCAGATAATTGGGCTATAAAAGGAATAGCCGAAAGTTATAAAGATAAAGGTAATCATATAATTACTTCTACTACTGAGCATCATGCGGTACTTCATACTTGCGAATATCTTCAAAGCAAGGGATATGAAGTAACCTATCTTCCTGTGGATGAATTCGGAAGGATTAATCCGGAAGATGTAAGAAATGCAATCAAAGATACAACCATATTGATTACTATAATGTATGCCAATAATGAAATAGGTACTATTCAGCCTATAGAAGAAATAGGTCGTGTGGCAAAGGAAAAAGGAGTGATTTTCCATACTGATGGGGTTCAGGCGGTAGGACATATCCCTATTGATGTTAAGGAAGCCAATGTAGATTTATTATCTCTTTCAGGACATAAATTCCATGGTCCTAAGGGTATTGGGGCATTATATATAAGAAAAGGAATAAAAATAAAACCTCTTCTTCATGGAGGTGCCCAAGAAAGGGGACGAAGAGGTGGAACTGAAAATGTTCCAGGGATAGTAGGCCTAGCTAAGGCATTAGAATTATCAATTAAGGATATGGAAAAAAACAATAAAAAAATGTTGGAGCTTAGGGATACCATAATTGAGGGGATTACCGAAAAGGTAGACCATGTGAAATTAAACGGACATCCGATTCATAGGTTGCCTAATAATATAAATTTTACCTTTGACTTTATTGAGGGAGAATCTTTGTTACTTCTATTGGATATGAAGGGTATATACGGCTCTAGTGGTTCTGCTTGCACTTCAGGTTCCTTAGATCCATCCCATGTATTACTCGCCATTGGGCTTCCCCACGAAAGGGCCCATGGTTCCCTTAGAATTACTATAGGGGGTGAAAATACCAAAGAAGAAGTAGACTACTTTTTGGAGGTTTTACCTCCTATTGTACAAAGATTAAGGGATATGTCTCCTTTATACGAAGCTTATATAAAATCTAAGTAATAATTTAAAAAGAGGTGCTTATTATGTACAGTGAAAAGGTTATGGACCATTTTATGAATCCGAGAAACGTTGGAGAGATTGAAAATGCTTCAGGGGTAGGAACAGTTGGAAATGCAAAATGCGGAGATATTATGAAAATATATCTTGATATAGAAGGGGAAATTATTAAAGATGTTAAGTTTAAAACCTTTGGTTGTGGGGCAGCTGTTGCAACTAGCAGCATGGCAACAGAACTAGTTAAAGGAAAAACAATACAAGAGGCAATGAAAATAACAAACAAATCAGTTATGGAATCCCTAGATGGTCTTCCACCAGTAAAGGTCCATTGCTCAATATTGGCAGAGGAAGCTTTGCAAGCTGCCCTTTGGGATTATGCTCAAAAAAATGAAATCATAATAGATGGATTAAAACCACCAGTCGATAATGAACATCATCATGCCATCCTTGACGACAACCAATGAAGTATCTGAGGTAGCTTAAATGACGAAGAAAAAGGTTGTTGTTGGGATGTCCGGTGGAGTTGATAGCTCTGTAGCGGCATATATTTTAAAAGAACAAGGTTATGATGTAATCGGTATGACAATGCAGATTTGGCAGGATGAATTAAGGGATGAAGTAGGAGATAACGGTGGATGCTGCGGATTATCCGCCGTTGATGATGCAAGAAGAGTGTGTCAAAAACTAAACATTCCCCATTATGTAGTAAACTTTAAAAGTGATTTTAAGGACAAAGTAATAGATTACTTTATAGATGAATATTCCAAAGGGAAAACTCCCAACCCGTGTATTGCATGCAATCGCTACATTAAATGGGAATCAATGTTATCTAAGGCTCTTCAATTGGGGGCAGATTATATTGCTACAGGGCACTATGCAAAAGTTGTGCATTTACCTAAGAGGGATAGATATGCCCTTAAGGTATCTACGGATACAGGTAAAGATCAAACCTACGCCCTATATAATCTTACTCAGGAACAATTAAGACATACATTAATGCCCCTAGGGAATTATAATAAATCTGAAATTCGCAAAATAGCCCAAGATATAGGATTAGGTGTTGCGACCAAACCAGATAGTCAAGAAATATGTTTTATTCCCGATAATAATTATGGGGCATATATCGAAGAAAATTATAAAAAGCCTATTGCCCCTGGAAATTTTATAGACATTAAGGGCAATATTTTAGGAAAACATAGGGGTATAATATATTATACCGTGGGACAAAGAAAGGGCCTTGGTGTTTCTTTCGGGAAACCAATGTTCGTTATAGGTATAAGACCTGAAAGCAATGAAGTGATATTAGGAGAGCATGAAGAAGTATTTAGTAAAATCTTATATGCACATAAGATTAATTTTTTTCCTATGGAAAAAATTGAGGGTTCTATAAAAACCATGGCAAAAATTCGTTATAGCCATAGGGCTGCCACCTGTACCATAGAGATGCAGGATGATAATACGCTAAAATGTACCTTTGATGAATCCCAAAGAGCAATTACCCCTGGACAGGCTGTAGTATTTTATGATGATGATATAGTAATAGGCGGAGGTACCATTTTATGTGGGAAAAATGAATACATACAAATAAAGTAAATCCTTGGTATAGCCAGGGATTTTTCCTTCTAAAAAAAATAACAAAAAAACTGATTAAAATTTAAAAAAGTTGGATATATATCATAAAGGAGTGGTAAAATATTAGAAAGGGTTGATTTTATTTTTTTGAACATGATAGAATATTACGGAATGCATGGGAAAATACATTAGGGGGAGAGCCATGGGAGATTATACTAAGATTTTATTTGCTTTTATTGGTGGCTTAGGTTTGTTTATTTATGGTATGCAGATTATGGGGGATGGACTTCAAAAATCTGCAGGTAATAAAATGAAAAAATTATTAGAGGTACTTACTAGCAATCGACTAATGGGTGTATTGGTTGGAGCCGGGGTTACAGCTATTATTCAAAGCAGCTCAGCAACTACAGTTATGATAGTAGGGTTTGTTAATGCAGGGCTGATGAATCTAGCCCAGGCGGTAGGAGTTATCATGGGTGCTAATATAGGGACAACTGTTACAGGATGGATTGTTTCTAGTGCAGAATGGGCAACATTTTTTAACCCATCCGAATTAGCTCCTATTGCAATTGCAGTAGGGGTTGCCATGGTTATGTTTGCAAAGAAAAAGAATATAAAACAAATCGGTGAAATTATTGCAGGATTCGGTATTTTATTTTTGGGATTAGAAATGATGTCAACAGCTGTAAAACCACTTAGGGATCTTCCTGCCTTTGGGAGGTTATTTATAAGTTTAGGTCATAATCCTATCTTAGGGGTTTTGGCAGGTTTTGCAGTTACAGCGATTATCCAAAGTAGCTCGGCTTCAGTAGGTATTTTGCAAACCTTAGCAGCAGCCTCTCTAGTGCCATGGAATGCAGCAATTTACATTATAATGGGACAAAATATAGGAACTTGTGTTACGGCTATGTTTTCCAGTATTGGCGCAACCAGAACTGCCAAACGGGCAGCCTACATACATCTTTTGTTCAATATACTAGGAACGCTGATATTTTCGATAGTAAGTGTGATTTATCTTTATTTTATTAATCCAGAGTTTGGATTAGGATTAATTAATATGACAGAAGTTAGTATAGTACATACTATTTTTAATATCTCAAATACTATTATGCTTTTCCCTTTTGCAGGTACGCTGGTATACTTATCGAGTAAATTTGTTAGAGGTGAAGATGAAGAGGATGAAAGTGGTCTTCATCATTTAGATGAGCGTATATTGGAAACACCTAGTTTTGCAGTAGAAAATGCTATTAAGGAAGTAATAAGGATGGCTAATCTATCAAAGGAAAATACAAGAGTAGCCATGGAAGCCCTATTAGAAAGAGATGACAAAAAAGTAGAGCAGGTATTAAAAAGAGAAAAAAATATAAACAAGCTAAATAGAGCGATAACCCCATATCTAGTTAAAATATCTAATTCACCCCTTAATGAAAAACAAAATACTATAGTTACAGGATTATTTCATACTGTAAATGATATAGAAAGAGTAGGAGACCATGCTGAAAACATTGCAGAATTAGCACAGTTTGCTATAGATGAAAAGGTGCAGCTTTCGGAATCCGCTATTTTAGAATTAAAAACAATGTCAGAAAAATGCATCGAATGTTATGAAACTGCAATAATAGCAAGGCAGCAAGATAGCCCTGAGCTTGCAAAAGCTGTCGAACCTCAGGAAGAAATGGTAGATAAGATGGAAAAAGAACTTAGGACAAGACATATAGAAAGACTTTCACAAAATGCTTGTGATTCTACATCTGGGATTGTATTTTTAGATGTAATAAGCAATCTAGAAAGAATATCCGACCATGCTTCTAATATTTCATTAACCATTTTAGACGAGCATGGTATAGTAAGTAGTACATCAAATAAGAAGAAAAATTTATGATAGCCTTTATATATTTTCAGAAATTAACCTTGATATTTTGTATGATATTCGTTACAATATAAACGAAGATGCAAAGCATCTTTTTTTTCGGACCACGTGGGACTAAAATCGTACGGTGGGACAAAGATGTTCCCGAAGGGCGTGTACAATGAAAGATTTATCCATAGTACTAAGAAAGATTATTCCTGAAGGTATTTTAGATTTAGAAAGAAGATATGGAATTTTAAAAGCTATAATGTATTCCGAACCCATAGGAAGAAGGGTTCTATCAGCCAATCTTAATATCTCTGAAAGAATCATCAGATCTGAAATTGACTTTCTAAAACATAATGGTTTTATAAGAGTTACTTCTTTAGGAATGGAAATTACCTCAGAAGGATACACTATTGTTCGGGACTTAAAAAAGTTGATTTATGAGATAAGAGGTTTAAATGAAATTGAAAATCGGATTGCCAAGCTTTTAGATATTAACAAAGTTGTTATTGTACCAGGCAACTCCGATCAAAATGAAACAATCAAGAAGGACATTGGTAAGGCAGCTGCCTCGATTTTTGAAAGCATCATTAAACCAAGAAACATTATAGCAGTTACTGGCGGAACTACTGTAGCTCAGATGATTAAGGAGATTCAAACTTTTAATAATAATTATAAAGATATTGTTGTTCTTCCTGCTAGGGGGAGCATAGGAAAAAGAGTTGAATATCAATCAAATACCTTAGCTTCGCTATTGGCACAGAAGTTAGGGGCAGAATATAAATTACTTAATATACCTGATCATCTAAGTAAAAAGTCTTTGGATAGCATCAGTAAAGAGCCAGAAATTCAAGATACCCTCCAAAGGATTTCTCACACTGATATTCTAATTTTTGGTATTGGTAACGCAGTCAAAATGGCAAAGCGAAGAGGACTCCAAGAACCAATTATAGATTTTCTAAAAAGAAAAAAAGCCGTTGCAGAGGCTTTTGGATATTATTTTAATTCATCAGGAGAAATTGTATATAATTCTCGTTCAGTGGGTATAAAATTAGAAGAGATTAAAAGAATTCCTTATATGATTGCTGTTGCAGGGGGAACTTCAAAAGCAGAAGCTATTATGGCTACAGGGCATCTTATTAAAAATGGATGTATCGTAATAGATGAGGGTGTCGCAGATGAAATTATTAGATGCAAAAAATAATAATATATGTTATTATATTGTAGGAATATGATTAACATATTCTTACAATTAAAATAAAATTAAAAATATTTAGGAGGAATGAAAAATGGCAAAAGTTGCAATTAACGGTTTTGGACGTATTGGACGTAACGCATTTAAGGTAGCAATCGAAAGAGGAATGGATATAGTTGCAATCAATGATTTAACTGATCCAAAAACATTAGCACACTTATTAAAATACGATTCTTGTTTTGGTAAATTTGAAGGTACAGTTGAAGTTAAAGAAGGCGCTTTAGTTGTAAATGGAAAAGAAGTCAAAGTAACAGCTGAAAGAAATCCAGAAAATCTTCCTTGGAAAGAACTTGGAGTAGATATAGTAATCGAATCTACAGGTATTTTCAGAAGTAAAGACCAAGCGCAATTACATATCAATGCAGGTGCAAAAAAGGTTATTATTTCTGCTCCTGGTAAAGGAACCAAATCCATCGTTATGGGTGTTAACGAAGGAGATTATAACCCATCTGAAGATAATATTGTTGATAATGCTTCCTGCACAACAAATTGTTTAGCACCATTTGCAAAAGTTCTTAATGATAATTTCGAAGTAAAAAGAGGAATTATGACAACTGTTCACTCTTACACAAATGACCAAAGAATATTAGATTTACCTCATGAAGATTTAAGAAGAGCTCGTGCTGCTGCTGAGTCAATCATCCCTACAACAACAGGAGCTGCTGAAGCAGTTGCAAAGGTTATTCCATCTCTCAAAGGAAAATTAACAGGTATGGCTATGCGTGTACCTACTCCTACAGTATCTGTTGTTGACTTAACTGTGGAATTAGGAAAAGATGTAACTGTAGAAGAAGTTAATGCTGCTCTTAAGGCTGCTGCTGATGAAAAGGTATTAGGATACACCGATGAACCATTAGTATCTATCGATTTCAAAAAAGATTCTCGTTCTTCTATCGTTGACGGATTATCCACAATGGTAATGGGTGGAAATATGGTTAAAGTTGTTTCTTGGTACGATAATGAATGGGGATACTCCAATAGAATTGTTGACCTTACACAATATATTGCAGAACGTTTATAATAATAATAGGTAGACCAACAGAAGGTCCGGTTTTGTAGTAGTAACTATAGGACCGGGCCTTGTTTTATATAGATTATCCGAGGAGGGAACTAAATGTTAAACAAAAAATCAGTAGATGATATACAAGTTAAAGGAAAAAGGGTATTGGTTAGATGTGATTTTAATGTGCCTCTAAAAGATGGGGAAATCACCGATGAAAATAGATTGGTTGCGGCACTTCCAACCATTAAAAAATTAGTGAATGACGGTGCCAAAGTGATTCTTTGCTCACACCTTGGAAAGCCAAAGGGAGAAGCTAAACCAGAATTATCCTTAGCACCGGTGGGACAAAGATTAAGTGAGTTATTAAACAAAAATGTAGTGTTTGCAAAGGATGATAATGTTGTTGGTGATAATGCAAAAAGAATAGTAGCTTCTATGAAAGATGGGGATATTGTTCTTCTCGAAAACACTAGATACCGCAAGGAGGAAACTAAGAATGGTGATGATTTTAGCAAGGAATTAGCTTCCCTTGCAGATGTATTTATAAACGATGCATTTGGAACTGCTCACAGGGCACACTGCTCTAATGTAGGCGTTACTAACTTTATTGAAGGAGATTGTGCTGTTGGATATCTAATGCAAAAAGAAATTGAATTCTTAGGAAATGCAGTCGATAACCCAGTAAGACCTTTTGTGGCTATCCTTGGTGGAGCAAAAGTATCTGATAAAATTAATGTAATCAATAATCTTCTTGATAAGGTAGATACTTTGATTATCGGTGGAGGAATGGCCTATACCTTCTTAAAAGCAATGGGAAATGAAGTTGGTATGTCTTTACTAGAAGCTGACAAAGTAGAATATGCTAAAGAAATGATTGAAAAGGCTAAGGTAAAAGGGGTAAACTTCTTACTTCCTGTTGACCATGTGGTAGCCCAAGAATTTAAAAATGATACAGAATTTAAGATAGTTCCAAGGGGTGGAATTGACCCTGATTGGGAAGGCTTAGATATAGGACCAGAAACTAGAAAAGCCTATGCAGATGCAGTAAAAGATGCTAAAACAGTTGTATGGAATGGACCTATGGGTGTGTTTGAATTTGAAAACTTTGCCAAAGGAACCATGGCAGTAGCTGAGGCATTAGCAGCAACAGATGCAACAACCATTATTGGTGGCGGAGATTCGGCTGCAGCTGTGAACCAATTAGGCTTTGGAGATAAAATGTCCCATATTTCAACTGGTGGAGGAGCATCCCTAGAATTCCTAGAAGGTAAAGAATTACCTGGAGTAGCAGCGGCAAATAATAAATAAATTTATAGGAGGTTTCTTATGCGTAAAAAGATTGTAGCAGGTAATTGGAAAATGAATAAAACTCCTGCAGAAGCGATAAAATTAGTAGAAGAGTTAAAACCACTGGTAGATACTAGCGAGGTGGATGTAGTATTTTGCCCACCATTTGTTTGTCTTCCTGCTGTATTAGATGCAGTTAAAGGAACAAACATTGCCGTAGGTGCTCAGAACATGTATTACGAAGAAAGTGGTGCTTATACTGGAGAAGTTGCCCCTAATATGTTAACAGAACTAGGTGTAAAATATGTAATTATTGGGCACTCTGAAAGAAGAGCTTATTTTGCAGAGACCGATGAAACTGTAAATAAAAAAGTTCTAAAGGCCATAGAACACAATTTAATCCCCATTATTTGTGTGGGAGAAACTCTAGAGCAAAGAGAACAAGGTATTACAATCGATTTGGTCCGCCTCCAAACCAAAATTGCCCTAAAGGACGTTCCAGGAGACAAAGCTAAAAATGTGGTGATTGCCTATGAGCCAATTTGGGCAATAGGGACAGGTAAAACTGCTACATCAGCTCAAGCCGAGGAGGTATGTGCAGCTATTCGCCAGGTAGTAGGCGAAATTTATGATTCTTCTGTTGCAGAGGAAGTTCGTGTTCAGTACGGTGGTAGTGTCAATGCAGGGAATGCAAAAGAACTTTTTGGCATGGGCAACATTGATGGAGGGTTAGTTGGAGGAGCAAGCTTAAAACCTGAGTTTAGCAAAATCATAAATTATAATGACTAAGGATTATCTATAGAAGGAGCATAAAAATGAGTAAGAAACCAACCGTATTAATGGTGCTTGACGGTTTTGGACTAAATGACCGCTGTGATGGTAATGCTATATGTAAAGGAAATACCCCTGTATTAGACAGCATTATGAAAAACTACCCCTTTGTCCAGGGTTATGCCAGTGGGATGGATGTAGGTCTCCCAGAGGGACAAATGGGCAACTCCGAAGTAGGACATCTAAACATTGGAGCAGGTCGAATTGTATATCAAGAACTGACAAGAATCACAAAATCAATCCAAGATAGGGACTTTTTTGAAAATCCTGAATTACTTAGTGCTATAGAAAACTGCAAACAATATAACTCAGCCCTTCACTTATTTGGACTTTTATCTGATGGTGGGGTTCATAGTCATAATACTCACCTATATGCCCTACTTGAATTAGCTAAAAAGTTCAATTTATCTAAAGTATATGTACATGCCTTCCTAGATGGTAGAGATACTCCCCCTGCCTCAGGCAAAGACTTTGTTCAGCAGCTTCAAGATAAAATGGATGAAATAGGTATAGGGAAGATTGCTACCGTTATGGGTAGGTACTATGCAATGGATAGGGATAATCGTTGGGAAAGGGTAAAGCTAGCCTATGATGCTATGGTATTAGGGGAAGGAGATAAATGTGAAAATGCAGTAACTGCCGTAAATTTATCTTATGATAGTGAGATATTTGATGAATTTGTACTGCCTACAGTTATTGTCTCTGAAAAGGACCCAGTTGCGAAAATAAAGGCAAATGACTCCGTTATTTGCTTTAACTTTAGACCTGACAGGGCTAGAGAAATCACAAGATGTTTCTGTGACGAGGATTTCCAAGGGTTTGAAAGAGTAAATGGACTTTTTCCTGTAAAATACATATCATTTACCGAGTATGATATTACAATAAAGAATAAATCTGTAGCATTTAAACCTACAAGACTTACAAAAACTTTTGGTGAATATTTGGCAGAAAAAGGCCTAAAACAGCTTCGTCTTGCGGAAACTGAAAAATATGCCCATGTTACATTCTTTTTCAATGGGGGAGTAGAAAAGCCAAATCAGGGAGAAGACCGTATATTGGTTCCATCCCCCAAGGTTGCAACTTATGATTTGCAACCAGAAATGAGTGCGGTAGAAGTTACAAATTACCTTGTTGAAGCGATTACCTCTAAAAAGTATGATGTCATTATTATAAATTACGCCAATCCCGATATGGTAGGGCATACAGGAATTATGGAAGCTGCAGTTAAAGCTGTAGAAACAGTAGACACCTGTGTAGGGCAAGTTTTAGATGCAATACTTAAAGTGGATGGCCAAATGTTCATATGCGCCGATCATGGTAACTCTGAACAATTGGTTGATTATGACAATGGAGAACCTTTTACAGCCCATACAACAAATCCAGTGCCATTTATTCTAGTGAATGCAGGGGAAGGTATAAAATTAAAAGAGGGTGGGAAACTAGCAGATATTGTACCAACTCTTCTTGAACTGATGGGGCTTGAAAAACCGGAAGAAATGACCGGTTCTTCACTTCTTATTAGGAAATAGATAGTAGTCTATTTTATTATAAATAATTTAAATACGAAAGGAGAACTAAAATGAAAGGATACTTAGAAATTTTAGATGTATTTGCAAGGGAAGTACTCGACTCCAGAGCAAATCCTACTGTTGAAGTAGAAGTAATTGTAGATGCAGAAGGCAGACAGGTTTTAGGTCGAGCTGCTGTACCTTCAGGAGCATCTACTGGAGCTTTTGAAGCTGTTGAACTTAGAGATGGTGGAGATAGATATGTTGGTAAAGGAGTTCAAAATGCAGTAGATAATGTAAATAATATTATTGCAGAAGAAATCATAGGAATGAATGCCCTTGACCAAGTTGCAATTGACGAAAGAATGATTGAATTGGATGGTACACCTAATAAAGCTAAGTTAGGAGCTAATGCAATTCTCGGGGTATCTATGGCTGTAGCAAAGGCAGCTGCTGAGGCTCTAGATATGCCATTATATCAATACCTCGGAGGATTTAATGCCAAGGTACTTCCTGTACCTATGATGAATATCCTAAATGGAGGGGAACATGCGGATAATACTGTGGACCTTCAGGAGTTCATGATTATGCCTGTTGGTGCTAAGACATTTTCTGAAGCACTAAAAATGTGCGCCGAAATCTATCATAATCTTAAAAAAGTACTACACGATAAAGGATTGTCTACTGCAGTAGGCGACGAGGGAGGATTTGCCCCCGATTTAGCATCTTCAGAAGAAGCAATCCAAGTAATTATTGATGCAGTGGAAAAGGCAGGATATAAGCCTGGGGATGATATCCGTATAGCTATTGATGCAGCAGCCTCCGAATTGTATGACGAAGAAACAAATAAGTATCATTTCCCTGGGGAAAGTAAAATGAAGGGGCAAGAAGTGGTGAGGACTTCTGAAGAAATGGTTGCTTACTACGAAGAACTAGCAAATAAATTCCCAATTATCTCCCTAGAAGACGGATTAAACGAAGAAGATTGGGAAGGCTGGAAGCTATTAACTGAGAGGCTTGGAAGTAGAATCCAATTAGTTGGAGACGACTTGTTTGTAACAAATACCGAAAGATTATCAAGGGGTATCGAAGAAGGGGTTGCAAATTCTATTCTTATTAAGGTAAATCAAATTGGTACTCTAACAGAAACCTTTAATGCCATCCAAATGGCAAATAGAGCAGGGATGACTGCCGTGATTTCCCATAGATCAGGGGAAACAGAGGATGCAACCATTGCGGATATTGTTGTAGCTGTGAATGCAGGACAAATTAAAACAGGAGCACCTTGCCGCTCTGACCGTGTTGCAAAATACAATCAATTACTTCGTATTGAAGAAGAGTTAGATGATGTGGCTCAATATTTAGGATTGGATGCATGGTTTAATCTTAATTAGTTGATATACAATTTAAAGATAAAAATACTCAGTAGATACTTGCTGAGTATTTTTTTAAATTTGTTGATAAAAAATATTCTTTATGATAAAATACTAATGTTGATGAATGGGAGGTGTAGATGTGGACATACTTACTATTATTATATCAGTTGTATATGTAATATTGGCTTTAGGACTTATCACGGTTGTACTACTTCAAGAGGGAAAATCAGCGGGGCTTGGTTCTATTGGTGGAGCAGCAGAAACCTACTGGGGTAAAAATAAAGCTCATTCTTTAGAAGGTGCTTTTGAAAAGTATACGAAAATTGGGGCGGGGCTTTTTATTATATTGGCTCTTGTACTTAATGTATTGATTAAATAAAACACACTTTTTAAAAAGTGTGTTTTTTAATTTAATTTTTATTTCTATGTTTAGGCTTTAGGATTATAGACATACTAAGGATAAAAGGTATAGTGCGAAAGAAGAGGTGGTACAAATGGAAGAAAATAAAGATAGAAAGCAACTGATATTAGATTTTATGCAGCATAAGGATTATACCCCCATGAAAATAAAACAACTTAGTATAATTTTACAAGTCCCTAATAATGAAAAGGTATTATTAGAAGAATTACTAGGCGAATTGATTAAGGAAGGAAAAGTAATTAAAACTAAAAAGGGGAAATATGCTATCCCCGAAACTTTGAATATGGTTATAGGTGTTTTTCAAGGAAACAGTAAGGGTTTTGGATTTTTATTATTGGATGATTCAGATTCAAAGGACATCTTTATCCCTGCCGAGGCTGTGAATGGGGCTATGCATAAAGACAAGGTACTATGTAAAATAACAAGGCCTGCTGCAGATGGGAAAAGGACAGAAGGGGAAATTGTAGAGATACTTGAAAGAGGCTCGGATAAGATTGTGGGGACTTATGAACAAAGTAGATATTTTGGTTTTGTAATTCCCGATGATAAAAATTTCGCTAAGGATATTTTTATACCTAAGGGTGCTAATTTAGGGGCAGTTACGGGGCATAAGGTAGTCATTAAAATTACTGATTGGGGAAAGGATAGGAGAAATCCAGAAGGAGAAGTCATCGAAATATTAGGACATATAAATGATCCTAGAACCGATATACTAGCCATCATAAAACAATTTGACATGTCTATGGAATTCCCGGAAGAGGTAATGAGTCAAACGAAAGGTATCCCGGAAGAAGTTTTAGAAAATTCTATCGAGGGGAGGAAAGACCTTCGAAATATCAGAATGGTTACCATTGATGGGGAAGATGCAAAGGATTTAGACGATGCCATTTCCTTAGAAAAGCTTTCTAACGGATTGTATAGGTTAGGGGTACATATAGCTGATGTGACCCACTATGTAAGGGAAAACACCCCTTTAGATAAAGAAGCCCTGGATAGAGGTACCAGCGTATATTTAGTAGATAGGGTTATTCCCATGCTCCCCCATAAATTATCTAATGGTATATGCTCCCTTAATGCAGGAGAGGATAGGCTGGCCCTTAGTTGCATCATGGATATAGATTATAACGGTAATGTGCAAAGCCATCAAATAGCAGAAACAGTAATCAATATAGACGAAAGAATGACATATACCAATGTTAAAAAAATCTTAGTAGATAAAGATGCCAAATTAATGGAAAGATACAAGGATTATATAGACTTTTTCAAGCTAATGGAAAAGTTATGTTTAATTCTGAAAAATAAAAGGGATAAAAGAGGAGCAATAGATTTTGATTTTGAGGAGGCTAAGATAATACTGGACGAAGAAGGTCGTGCCATAGATATCAAAACCCATGAAAGAAATATTGCTACGAGAATTATAGAGGAGTTTATGTTGGTATGTAATGAAACTGTGGCTGAAGATTACTTTTGGCAAGGCATTCCTTTTTTATATCGTTCACATCAAGACCCTGATTCTGAAAAAATATTAAAGCTATCTACTTTTATTCATAATTTTGGATACCGCATAAAGGGAGCGAGTAATGTTCATCCAAAAGATTTACAAAAAATCTTAATGGATATAAAAAGTAAGCCCGAAGAAAACGTGATAAGCCGTTTGGTTCTTCGTTCGATGCAGCAAGCAAGATACACTCCTAATAATGATGGTCATTTTGGATTGGCTGCAAAATATTACTGTCATTTTACATCTCCTATAAGGCGATATCCCGACTTACAGATTCACAGAATTATTAAAGCAAATCTTCAGGGAAGAATGGATGATAAATATCAAAATATACTTAAAAAGAAAATGGCCGATGTGGCAAAGCATTGTTCCCTCAGAGAAAGAACTGCTGAAGAAGCAGAAAGGCAAACAGAACAGCTTAAAAAGGTTGAATTTATGAAAGACAAAATAGGTGAAGTGTATGATGGTATAATATCAGGGATTACCTCTTGGGGAATGTATGTTGAATTATCCAATACAGTAGAAGGTCTTGTCCATGTGACGGAAATGGATGATGATTATTATATATTTGATGAACAGCATTATTTACTTATTGGTGAAAAGAGAAAGAAGATTTATAGATTAGGAGATCAGGTAAAGGTAAAGCTTATAAAAGCAGATACCATACAAAGGACAATTGATTTTTCATTGGTATTACCTGAGGAAGATGAATAGAAGGCAGCGGAGGGAGAAAGGCAATATAATAAAAATAGACGGAGGATTTTTTCCAACGTCTATTTTCCCATTTTATCAATATATTGAACAGCATAATTAATAATATCGTCATTGGTATATTCTAAATCAGGTTTAATACCTTCCCCTTGAATATTAATATTATTAGGAGTGTTCCAAAGCATAGTGGTTGCTTTTATGGCAAAACCATCCTTAAGGGGCATTGTGAACTGTCCAATTCCCTTTCCAAAAGTAGTCTCACCTATTAGGGTAACATTATCTAGATTATCTTTTAAGGCAGCTATGAATCCCTCGCTAGAACTGGCAGTGTTACTATCTTGCAAAATAATAACATTATTAAAACCTAATATCTGATTCTTTTTACTTTTTATAGTTCGTGTAAATAACTTTGAACGGGTAATGTCAAAGGAGATAACCCTATTCTTTGGAATAAATAAGTCACTGATATAATATAGGGCAAAAACATCACCCCCAGGGTTACCCCTTAAATCAACAATGATATTTGGATATTCATTTAGGACTTTAGATTGGTCTTTTATAAATTTCTTGGTATATTTAGAAAAATTGGTGAGCTTAAGATATACAATATCATCAGAAAGTTCTTCTAAATAGGCTTGCTCAGCTTCCTTGATGGTAATTTCCTTGCTTTTCTTATATTGTTCTGGGAGGTATTGATATGTATACCTATCATTTTTAATCGCACGTATTTCCCTAGTTACTATAGACATTACAAGATTATCAAAGTATTTATAGTAATCACCATTAACAGTTCTATTTAATTCTTTTTCATAAAGTTTTTCAAGGGAATCAGTATAAACATAATTTTGGTTGATCAAATGTTTGAAAACAAAGTAATCATAATTTAGGTAAATATAATATGAGGCTCCACATAAAAAAAGGATAAATATAGTAAGAAGAGTATAAAATTTTCTTTTTAGACTTTTGTATTGATAATCCATGGATATAAACATGGGCTTTTTTCTTCCAAACATATAACCCCTCCAATATTAATAATATTTCAATATAATTATTATTGTTATATTAGTGTTTCCTAATATTAGTGTATGTTATAATTAGACAAAATACAATAATTATTTTAAATTATACATAAAAACATTACATATAAATGCATAATTTACACAAAAAGGTATCTAAAAAAACTTGAAAATCCTAATGAATATGTTATAATTAATTTTGCACCTTTTAAAGTAGCAGATATAGGAGAGTTTCTATTATGGCAAAAAATCCATCGAACTATAAATTAATAGCACAAAATAAAAAGGCTAATCACGATTATTTTATTGAAGATACCTACGAAGCAGGGGTTGTCCTTGCAGGTACTGAGGTTAAATCAATTCGTATGGGTAAGGCTAGTATAAAAGAAAGTTTTGTTCGTGTAAGGGATGGGGAAGTATTCATCTATAATATGCATATAAATCCATATGAAAAAGGGAATATCTTCAATAAAGACCCCTTAAGAACAAGAAAACTACTCCTTCATAGAAGTGAAATCTCAAAAATTTTGGGTGCCGTAACGCAAAAGGGTTATACTATCGTTCCTTTGAAAATTTACATCAAAGGAAGTTTGGTCAAAGTCCTCATTGGTGTTGCTAAGGGTAAAAAATTATACGATAAACGAGAAGAGATTGCCAAGAAAGATCAAAGGCGACAGGCAGAAAAAGATTTCAAAGTCAAAAATCTGTATTAACCCATATCACGGGGGTGTACTGGTTTCGACGGGAGTCATGTATAGTGGGGCAGCCATCCGCAGACTCCGGAGCTGCGATAACAATCTGGAACTTAAACGTAAACGCAGAAGACAATTTTGCATTCGCTGCCTAATTAGGCAGCTGTCTCTCTTAGATAACCCGCGTTCTAGGAAGAGGCATCGACTAGCGGGCAACTTTCACTCCTAAGCTTTGCGGAGCTGATCGTATCTATGAAGCTACCAAGGTATTAAGCCCGTCGTTAGGCGTCTTACCAAGGGAAACCTAAAGTAACGACTTTGATGGAAGAGACCACGCTATATGGATTTTCGGACGGGGGTTCGATTCCCCCCACCTCCATTCAATATATCCACGTCACCTTTTGGGGACGTGGATTTTCCCTTTAGCAAGAAACTCTTGCCTTTTAGGAGTAAGGCTATCATAATAAGAATAGAATTATAAATGATATAATATAAAGATTGAATGATGAGGTACTTTATTATGTATAAGAATTATTTGTTTGATTTATATGGAACACTAATTAATATCAAAACAGACGAGGAAAAGTCAAGTTTTTGGAAAGGACTGGCACAATTTTATAGTTTTAATGGTGCCCCATACGAAGGCCTGGAATTAAAATTAATATACTTACAGAAAATAAGAGAAAAAAAAGAGGGTAATTTAAAAACAAAATATCCAGAGGTAAAACTAGTTGAAGTCATTACTGAAATGTACTGGGAAAAAGGAATTAAACCTTCCCTAGAATTAATAATCCATACAACTCAATTTTTTAGAATTACGTCTACTGAATACATTAAACTTTATGACGGTGTCATAAAGTTTTTAGATATACTAAAGGGTAGAGGAAAGAAACTATATGTTCTATCAAATGCCCAACGTGAATTTACATTACCCGAATTAGATTATTTAGGAATAGCCAAATATTTTGATGGGATTTATATTTCTTCAGATTATGAGATTTGTAAACCTGATATACAGTTTATCAACGAATTAATTAAAAGAGAGAAACTATCAGTGAAAGAAAGCATTATGATTGGAAATGATCACATTGCAGATGTAGGAGTAGCTACAGGAGTTGGAATGGACTGCCTATATATTCACTCGAACCTTTCCCAAGAACTAGAAAGTACTCCAAAATGTAAGTATACTATAATGGATGGAGATTTAAAAGATATTTGGCATCAAATATGAGTGATGCCTGTTTGTCCACTTTATTAATATACATCCATTTCTGAGACTCTCTATTTAGTAGATGATTATGAAGAGGTATATAAATAAAAGTATGCGAAAGGTGGTTTCATAATCCTAAACTCATTCAATCAAGGGGCAGTAGGTTCCTGGCGGGTTGGGTAAGTGTCCCTTCTATAGGGGATTGAGAATGGGAGCAAAACAATATAGAAAGTTTACAATAAGGAGAAGGGAAATGCCTAAAAAAAATAAAGAAAGAGCTATATTAACAAAGGAGGATTTGATCAGTCAATTTAAGCCTTGCGGGATTGACAAAGGCCATACTGTATTTGTACATACTTCTTTAAAAAGTTTAGGTTTTGTAGTGGGGGGG
>JGI24707J26582_10000640_pt1 | contig 27403 bp, 21 predicted proteins | sample BioPla1DNA1_FD_26582 | JGI IMG/M metagenome (IMG submission 26582)
GTCATAGGCAATGAAAATGGCTGGGTGAAGGCTATTAGATGTCAGAGAATGGAATTAGGGGAACCAGATGCTTCTGGTAGAAGAAGACCAGTTCCAATAGAAGGTTCTGAATTTGAATTTGATGTAGATACAGTAATAATGGCATTAGGTACATCACCAAATCCATTAATACCCTCTACTACAGAAGGACTTGAAATAAACAAATGGCAATGTATTGTTGCAGATGAAAATGGGCAAACTTCTAGAGAAGGAGTATTTGCAGGTGGAGATGCTGTAACTGGCGCTGCCACAGTAATACTTGCCATGGGTGCAGGAAAAGACGCNGCAGCTGGCATAGACAAATATATAAAAGAAAAATACGGTAAATAAAAAAGATACAAATTATATTAAATAAGGACTATAAACTATTAATTAATAGTTTATAGTCCTTATTTGTCTAAAGAAGAATTAAATTTGAATATTGTTAATTTTATGCTATAATATTTAGAGTATCGAAATTAATTTTGTGAGGTGGTACTTATGGATGAGTGTCATAGTAGTAAAAATGCAATAAGAGACACAGTACTTAAAACTGCAGGGCCTGTATTAATAGAAGTGTTTTTAGGTACCCTTTTTGGCATGGTAGATATGATGATGTTAGGGAGAATTGCCAATCCAGGGGAAGCAGCTGCATCTATTGCAGCAGTAGGGATTACAAATCAGGTAGTATTTATTGCATTATCTTTAGTTCAATCTCTAAATGTAGGTGCAACAGCCATGGTGGCTAGATATGTGGGAGCAAACAAAGAAGATAGAATTGAATCTGTAGTAAGACATGTAATATTACTTACTCAAGTCTTATTAGTATTGCCTATATTTATATTAGGACTACTTTATTCAGATAAAATAATGAAATTATTAGGTGCACATAGTGATACCTTAATGTTTGGAAGTAATTATTTTAAAGTAATAATAATTGGACTTATTTTTCAAGCTTTTAATTTTTCCATATATGCAGTACTTAGGGGAGCAGGGGACACTAAAACTCCTATGAATATTAATATTAAGGTAAATTCTTTAAATGTAATAGGAAATGCAATACTTATTTATGGTTTATTTGGTTTTCCAAAATTGGGAGTCACAGGAGCGGGGATTTCTACTAGCTTTTCTCAAATGATAGCTTCCATATTGTTAATTAGACACATTTTGAAAAAAAATACTATTATTCAAATAGATTTAAAAAAAAGATTTAAATTTAATAAAGACATAATGTACAATTTAATCAAAATTGGTATACCTGCATCTTTAGAACAAATTGCCTTTAGAGTAGGGATTTTAATTTTTGTTCGCATTGTTTCTTCTTTAGGAACTGTAGCTTTTGCTACTCATCAAATATGTTTAAATATATTAAGTCTTTCCTTTACACCGGGACAAGCCTTTGGTATAGCAGCATCTTCTTTAACAGGTCGAAGCCTTGGGGCAAAGGATTCAGATTTAGCAGAAGAATATATTAAAACCAGTGGTAGAATTGGTGCCATAATTGCCACTATTATAGGTGTAATATTCTTTTTCTTTGGCTCTTTTATTGCTAGTTTATATACAAAAGACCCACAAGTAATAAAGGAAGCTACAAAAATACTTAAAGTAATGGCTTTTGTGCAGCCTTTTCAATCCTCTCAATTAATTACTGCTGGTGGTCTTAGGGGAGCAGGAGATACAGTATGGACATTAGTTGCCATATTTTTCTCAGTATTAATTATAAGAGTGGTTTTAGCCTATTTATTTATAATAAAACTAGAATTAGGTTTAATAGGTGCCTGGTATGCTATGTTCTGCGATCAATTTGTAAGATGGGCTTTAATAAAATTAAGATTTAAAACTAATAAGTGGAAATATATTAATATTAGATAATATTTTAATTGTATTACAAATAACTACCCTTTTTAAGGCCTGGCCCTAGAAAGGGTAGTTATTTTTATAGCAAAATCCTTGGCCTCTTTTTCTATATTGGGTATATTTAAAATCGCACCTTTATCATTAGCTGTAGCCATTAAGGAAAAGTATGGAGGTAGTCTAAAGGTTTTGTTTATATTTAAACTACTAATTAATTGTTTGGCTAAGGCATCTCCACCAGAATGGCCAGAGACTATAATGGAAAATATGCTTTTATTAAAAAATTTTGTCTTTCTATATAGGGCAGTAAGCCTATTAATTAAGGCTACTATATTTGCCCCAAGCATATCATTATAATTTGGACAAATAAATACTAAAATGTCGGATTCTAATATAGCTGGATACACTTCTTCTACTACTATTCCGCCGTAAAAACATTTCATTTCACTTCCAAAATATTTACAGGTTTTATAGGGACATCCTTTACAATCTACAATATTTCCATTGCCTATATTTATTTCTTGAATTTCCATATCTAAATTAGATTTTACCATATCCCATAATGTTAAAGTGTTGGAAGTTGCACGATTACTAGAGTGTAATGCTAATAATTTTGGATTTTTTATATATGAAACCTTATCATTTACAAATCTCTCTCCTAATTCTCTACATTGATATAGACAGATTTCTTCTAAATCCATATTATAAACTTTTTTTAAGGGAATAAGATTGTCTAAATTTCCAGTGGCTTCAACCATAGGTCGCCCTACAAATCTACAACCTAATAAATTAGCTTTAAATATTATAGATTGAGCAGCTGTTTTGGTAAATAATTGATAATTACTATGGATTAATACTATGGCACTGGAACCATATAGGGCATCATTTCCCCTTAGGAATAATTTTTGAAATATATTATTTAAATTGCTGCTTTCTCCAGTTATAGGTAATTCTATTGCAAAAATAATTCTTTTATTTCTTAAATCTGGCAATTCACCATGGGGCTCAACTATTATATAAGGAATGCCTTCTAAAGTATTATCTATCATTTTATTTAAAAATGGAGAAGGTTTTTCAGGTAGAATTAAACAATATTCTATCATATAATACTCACTAGCCTTTCATAAGTGTTATTTATTTTTTTGAACAAAGCCTTTGGCAAAGGCAATTGCTCTATTTCTATTTGATTATTTTTTAATCTACATTTAGAACCTATATATGCTTCTCCCATATAGGTGGAACCATAAAACCAATCCCCTTTAATAGTTGAAATTATAGACAAGGCTCCAGAAGACAAACTAGGTGCCACATAGGGTTTATAGCCTAATTTCCGAACTTCCTTATTAGCATTAATTGTTTTTTCAGTTAAATAATTGGATAGTTCTTCATTGTAGTTTTTTATACTATTGGCTATTATAAGACCTTCACCATGGGGGCCGAAGGCTCTACCTTCATCTAAATAATGGGTAGTTTCATTAGATTTTTCTCCATAGTATGAAGCCCTTCCATTCATAACCCCTAGACCATAACCTATAATTTGATTGGAAGCTAGTCCCTTAAAATCAAAATCTCCATTTTCATCTTTATTGCTTTCTAAAAAAACTACTTTACATAGTAAGTCCACTGGATCCGATACTACTGCAAAAATTCCTTTGAAATTTTTTTCCCTTGCTAAAAAGGCGTATTCCTTAATAATTTCTGAATTACTATTAAATTGAGCCATTCTTACATCCTCCACTGGACTACCTACTGGTGGTATTCCTTTGGAGGCACAAAATACAAACATATCACAATTAAACAAATTTTCCTTATCTATTATATTTACTGGTGGAAAGGCCTTTTCATGGAAGGGTTTTCTAATTTGATTTAATTCATATTCCCATCTTTGTAGCCGATTTGGATTTCTATCATAAATTCCAATATTCTCTATAGTTTCTTCACCTAATAGTCTTAATCCTATGGCTAAAGTACTACCTACATCTCCCAATGCTAATAGATTTATCTTCCATTTTCTTTTAGTTTCTAAATTTAAGACATTTTCCCAATTTGGGTATTTAGTGTTTATAGATATTACCATGTCTTGATTAATTTTTTCTATTATCCAATTTGGTACTTTGCTTGAATAATTTTCATTGTCCAAAAGTAATAGATGAATACCTTCTTCTCTATTAAACAATAGGGAAGGGTGATTTATTAAATAGCTTTGCCTAGATTTCAAAGGCTCTATTCTATTTAGGAAATAAAGTTTTCCACTATTAGATTTGGCTTCTTCTTCACTAATAGTATGAAAATTTCTATACTCATAAAGGGAGAAGAAATATTCGCCCCTGTATTTGTAATAATTAAACATATTATCCCTACTTTCTATTTAAATCTTTATGAATTATATTTTCAATTCTTATTAAATGTTCCAAATCCCCTTCTAGACAAGCTGAAGGTTTTTGATTTCCATAGTATTCCATAGACTTATAGGTATCTGGTCTTCTTGGGGAGGTTAATACTTCACCTAAATTTCTTATGATTAAACTTTTTTCATTAATTTCTTGATATACTTGTTCTATTGATTTAAATATTTCTATTGCATTAATTAAGCAGGTTTCTGATAAATTATATATGGCTTTTGCAGTAGTGTTTTTTATAAAAGATGGAGAGGCATAGGGAAGAATTAAATTGATACTAGGAATTAAATTATCATAATCAGTACCTTCCCTATAGACCATATCTCCACCTATAAATGGGTATTGATCTGATTCGTTAAACCAAATTTTTAAATTAGGTACAAAATAAGCAGCATCTACATCTAGATTTTTAATATCTCCAATTTCTTTGCCACGGCCTGTAAGTATTCCAACTATAACTTTATTAATATCTATATTAGCTTTTTTTATAATAGGTTCTATTACATTTAATCGATAGCCTTTATGCAGTAAATCATCTACTAAAATCATTGGTCTATTAAAGGATTTAAAAACTTTAGCCTGATTTTCTAAACTTAAATAATTTGGATAGGCAGCAATAGTAAAATCAGTAATCATTGGATTAAATATTTTCTCAGTATGCATAGTTTTTGTAACAGTGTTTGGCAAAATCATTCCATTTAGTATAGAACCAAAGGGTACACAAATATTTGGGCCAAGGGTTCTTACTTCTTTCTGTAATATAGATACTTTATTGGCATCGCAAATTTTTTGTATTAATTTACTATATATCATATCTTCATTAAAGGATAATAAAAGTTCTCCAGGATATAAACTAGATAATACCTCCTTTAAAGCTTTTCTAGATTTTCTAATGGTTTCTTGAATTTGAGGATTACTATCATAAGGTGGTTTTAATAGATTTCCCAAATCTTGATTTAATGTCATAGGATTGTTCATATCCACTATAAATAAAGGACTATTATTGTAGTTAAAAGGGGTTTCTATAAAGCCTTGGATTTTCAAGCTTTCTTCTAGCTCTTTTCTGTTTTTATAACTTAAAGCATTTTTAAATAGGGCATAATTGTAATCATTTGCTATAATATATGCTAAAGTTTCATTTAATACAGTTTCAATTAAATAGTCATCGGTATATTTAGTGTATATACCAGATAAAACAACTAATTTTCCCCTTGAATGAATTCTTAGATATTGTGTTATATCCCTATTTTTAAATTCCTCAAATAACAAACTAGAGGGAACCCAATAAAATGTAGAAAATCCTAATATGGAATTGTCCTCTGTGTTTTTTACCAACAAAATTCTATATTCCAATTTATTTCTTAATTCATAAAGGGCTTCCATATACAATTCATGTCCAAATTTTTTCTCTAAATATTCTATAAAATTGTCATTTAAATCCTCAATTATTTCAATTTCAATAGTTTTAGTTTGAACTAAAGATTTATACTGAGGTTCTCTCAAATATAGACCATATCTATAAATATATTGCTGAGCCAATGGGTCAACCTGTTTGGAAATATCCCTATTTAAATCTATAAAATTTCGAATTTGAGTAGAAGAAATATCTTCATATTGAGGAGGTAGACTTAAAATAAGCACATCTCCCTTTAAATTTTCAAGTCTTTTTTCTAATAGTATATCCTCGTTTTCTTTAGATTGTTGAGATTTTCTATCAAATATTATATGAGATAATTTATTTAATTCTCCTTCTCTTTCATAGGCAGAAGCGTTGATTAATACATCAGTACCTACTACCATATAGACTTGTCTATTTCCAAATAAATCTTGTAATTTTAGCAAATCCTCATCATTACTAATATTAATTGGAATTTCACTGGGAAAAAGAAATATATCTTTTTCTTGGGCTATGGTCATATTTACAATATCTCTTCTAAATTTGTGAGGTTGGGTCCTTTTAGACCAGGAAAATTCATCTACTGCTAAATATACTTCAAATCCCAAATCTCTAATTTCCAGGGCAATTTCCTTATGACTTAGTGAAAAAGGGTCAAAGCTTCCAGGGAAAAATGCTACTTTGTCTTTGCTACTCATTTCTATATTTCCATGGTAAAATTCATAATCTAGTATAAATCTATAAACATGATTTAAAGAAGCAGAATTATTTAAAAATAGAAATTTATCTTCTTCTTTTTGTGGTAATAGTGTAAACATTTTTTTGCCAATTAGTGTAAAAATATTATGTTTTTCTGTTAATAATAGATTATTGGAATTAAGTACTTGACTCCCAAGTATTCTAAAGGCTTCAGTTTTTATTTCTTTATCATAAGATCCCATACCACTTAATAGTATTCCTAATAATCGATATAGCCTTTCTTCATATACATTTTCATCCTCTTTAAATCTATCTTTATACTTAGGATAATGTTCTATACATATTCCAGTGGTTCTTAAAAGCAAAAATACTATTTGAGTATTTGATTGTTTAATTTTTTCTTCAAAATCATCTATTATTTCATCTAATTCAGTAGGCTGTAAATATAACAATAGTTGACCTAGATAATCTGGTATATATTTGGTAAATTGGTAATTTTGCATTTCTAAAGCTCTTAACAATTCAACGGCAATATCATTTCTTTCTCCTAAGGACAAAAATTCAAATATATTTAATAGAGTATGTCCTGCATAATTGCGAACCTTTTCTACTGCTGAAACCTTTAATAAATTACAAAAATGCATACCAGTATGAAGTCCTGTAGTATCTGGAAATTTTTTAACTTGGTCATAAAGTATATCTATATTTACTTTTTTGTTCATCCAATCAGTGGCAGTTTTAAGATTATTTAAAAATATTTCTTGGATATTTTCTTCATCTTTTTCATAATTATACTTAAGTGTTTTTAATATTTTTTTCTCTAGATTAAGTTTTTTGCCAATCTTATATTTTAAATAGTTTTCAGCAGTATAGGGAGAGGGGTAGGTGTTTTCTAAAAGCCAATTTTTAAGTCTAGATTTAAAATCCCTATTATCCCATAGTTCTCTATATATTTCATCTATAATATCTAAAGTAGTAAGTCTAATTTCTAAAAAATTAGAGTTTAATTGTTCCATAATGTAGTTTTCATATTTTTTTAAATTTTCTTCACTTAAATAATATATGGGAATATATTTTATTGTTTGAGATAAATACAATTGCCCTGTTGGAGATATGTTTTTATAGTTTTCGTAGTATTTTATTAAAATATTGGAGTATTTTTCAAAGTTTTTTATATTGGAATTATAAAATAAGGATTTTATTATGGTTTTTAAATTGTATTGCCATTCAATGGGAGATTCTTCGATTTTATGATCTGGATAAAGCATATAATGTAGTAGATTGTCCAATAATCCTTCACTGGTAGTTTTAGGTTTTGATTTATTAATAGATTTAGGTATTTCTTTTCTATATTCTTCATCATATTGGCTAATTAATAGTCCAATTAGTTCAGCAGCTTCTTTTCTAATATCTTCTTCATTGTGAAATAGTAAATCTACCATAAAGTATAATGTAATTACTTTTTGTTTTTGAGTTAAATAATTGGAGTATTCTCTAAATATTTGAAGATATAATCGTAGTTTTCTCCAATTGTATTCAGAACGGGCCATTTCTATTATATTATTAAAAGATGTATCATCTAAAAATTTTGCCATTAAATCAATATTATGTTCAATTGCAAAGTATTTTAAATTGTCTACAATATCTTCATTTTCCATTAGGGAAAAAGGTTTATTTACTATTATAGGATTTAGGCCTTTACTAAGAGTAGTATCTACTCCAAGACTTATCATATAATCTTCAAAATCTTTTAATTTCCTATAAACTTTTTCATATCTTTTTTCTTTTTTAGCATCTAAATTATCCAATTTATTTAAAATTATATCATAGGCTTCCTCTAGGGTGTAAATATACATTTTATACTCATTGTTTTGGATTTTATTTTTAACTCTAAAATCTGCATAAATAAGTACTAGGGATTCTAAAGGTAGATTTTCTAGTTCTAAATCCCAGGTAGAATGATTAGTTGCTATATGGCCAATTTTTTCTGCGTTAAATCTATTAAACCACTCTTCAGTATAATAATAATGTAAATATGGCACTCTATGACTTTCTTCCTCCATAACACCGTATTTGCCAATATCATGTCCTAGTCCTGAGCCTGTTACAATACCTAAATCTATAGGTAGATTTAAGGATTTTAATTGTCTAGCAATATTTAAACTTAAATGATTGACCCCTACCACATGTTCTATAGTATTGTGTCCTGTAAGGGATAAATCTAATTTCATTAACTCATATACCCAATTATTTAAAAAGGCAGTTTTAAAATTTAAATATTCTTTTAAATAATTAGTGTCTTTTTCTTCTTTTTCACTTAAAAAGGAGATAGGATATTTATATAAAAAATTATTTTCATCATAGTGGATTTCGTACTGGGAAAAAACTCTTAGTATATTTAAGTAAAATAGTACTAAGGGTTCTAAACCTTTATGAAAATTTCCATTGTTTTTTTCAGGAAAAGATAATTTTAAAACCCAATTATAAATATATTGAAGCCATTCTATTTCTCCTATATCCCAATGTTTTCTATATAATGGGTAAAACAACTTCATTAAAGCTAGAGCATCGTATTTATTTTTCAAGACTATTTCCCCTAAATAGTCTTGAAAATCATTTCGATTTACTATTTTTAAATAATCTTCATAATAAAATTTTAAATAATCCTTATTTATTTCTTTTAAAATTATTTGATATATTTCTCGTTGAGCCTTAATCATAAAATCCTCCTTTTTATATCTTCGCCAGTAGGTGTAGCTGCTACACCACCTAGAGCAGTTTCTCTTAAAGATTCAGGCATGGCTTTGCCTACTTTATACATGGCTTCTACCACTTCGTCAAAGGGTACCATAGACTTTACACCTGCCATGGCTAAATCTGCAGATACTAATGCATTAATTACACCAGAGGCATTTCGTAATGCACAGGGGAATTCCACTAAACCTGCTACTGGATCACATACTAAACCCATAATATTAAGTAATGCAAAGGATGCACCATGTAGGGAAGTTTCTGGTTCACCGCCAATCATTTCTATAATAGCTCCTGCAGCCATAGCAGCTGCTGCACCACATTCTGCTTGACATCCTCCTTCTGCTCCAGAAATAGTGGCATTTTTAGCTATTATTTCTCCAATCCCTCCCGCTGTAAATAAACCATAAATCATTTCTTTTTCACTTAAATTATATTTTTCTGAAACTATTATTATGGCACTGGGAAGTATGCCAGATGCACCAGCTGTAGGAGCTGCTACTATTTTTCCCATGGAAGCATTTACTTCGGAAGTAGATAAAGCCATGGCCATGGCAGAATTAATAATTTCACCACAAATGGTATTTCCCATATTTTTGTATTTTTCCACTTTTTTAGCATCTCCACCTGTAAGTTTCGATACAGAAATTACTTCTTTATTTAATGCAGATTTAGAGGAACTTATCATAGTATCTAAAACTAATTTCATATTATCTATTAATTCTTCATAGGGCAAACCTCTTTCTGCCATTTCTTTTGCTATTACTATTTCAGAAATTTTTTTATTTTGTTCATTACATAATTTTAATAATTCATTTCCTTTATTATACATATTTTACCTCCCAATTGGATTGATTCCAGTAATATAAATGATTTCGTCTAAGGCTTTTATTTTATTAATAATAATATCCTCTATGGGACTGTCAATTTCCATAACCATAGTGGCAATTTTTCCTTCTCGTGAGACTTTCATAGTGGCAATATTAATGTCTTCATTTGAAAGTATTGAGCTAATTCTACTAATAGAGCCTTTTCTGTCTGTATACTTAATTAATATAGTTGGATAATTACCTGTAAATTCTATATTAATGCCATTTAAATTAGTAATTAATATATTACCACCACCTATAGATGAACCAATTAAATAATAGTCTTCCTTATTTTTATAATGAAATACAATTTTAACTGTATTGGGATGTTCATATCCTAAGTCTGTTTCTATAAATTCTATATTAATGCCTTTTTCCTTGGCAATATTTAATGAATCCTTAATTCTTTCATCGGAGGGTTCCATTCCTAAAACCCCTGCTACTAAGGCTCTGTCTGTTCCATGGCCTCTATAGGTTTTGGCAAAGGAACCATGGAGAAAAAAACTAACTCCTGTAAAAGAAGTATTGGCAATTTCTCGTCCAATTTTTCCAAGTCTAGCAGCACCTGCAGTATGAGAACTGGAAGGACCAATCATAATGGGACCTAATATATCAAAAACTCCATAATTTTTCATTTTATCATCCTTTCCCCGTTTTATTAATTTTAGCATTTAATTAAAATTATGGCAATAAAAAAGGAGGTCTAGCCTCCTAAGGTAATATCCTGTTCATTGTACCAATTTAGTGCATTGTAAAAATGTTCTTTTTTAAAATCAGGCCAATAATCCTCCACAACAAAAAAATCCGCATATACAGATTGAATGGGAGGAAAACCGCTAAGTCTTCTTCTACCGCCCCAGCGAATAATTAAATCCACTCTAGAAATATCTCTAGATTTAATAGAATCCATAATATTATCATCTTTATTTTCTTTGGAAAAGGAATCTTTTAAATCCCATTGCCATCCATAATTTACAAGAAAATTTACTTTAGTTTTACCCTCTCCAAAGACTTGTCTTCTAATGGTAAAGGGAATTAAGGCCTTAGGAAACATATCTGTACTAGTATTGCCTACAACTAATAAAGAGGCATTTTCTTTTGCTAAAAGTTTTACTGCATCTATACAAGCTTGAGTAAAAGCCAATCTTTGAACCTTAGGTCTTTTAGTATTGTCCATTGTGAAACCATAATATGTAATTTCTTCTACACCTACTTTTTCACAAAGTTTAAATAATTCTAATCCAGGATTAAGACCTTTGTCATAGCCTTTTTCTTTAGATAATCCATTTTCTACTGCCCATCTTCTATTTCCATCGGGAATAATTCCTATATGTTTAGGTATTCGCATATTTATCCTCCTAGAATTTTATAATGTATATTATTCCCAACATATTTTAAATAATTCAAGAAAAATGGACTATAAAAAGGTCCATTTTATTCTTTATTAAGCACATTAATTATTATATAAAGTCCAAATATTATTAACAATACGGGCCAATACCTACCAATATTCATAATCTTGTGGGCAAATTGTGGCCATATTACTTTACTAAGCATTATGGTACCAATTACTATAAATGCAATGCCTATAAAAAAGGCAGTATTATTTTTTGTTTTATCATCATAGTCTTGATAGATTACTCCATCGTCCTCAGGAATTATTAGTGCACAAATTAAATAAGCTAAAAAGCCAGGTCCTCCAGGCATAAAAGCNAGTAATACCCAAATTATTCGAACTACTACAGGATCAATATTAAAATATTCTCCAATTCCACCACAAACTCCAGCAATAATTTTATCAGAACTGGAACGTTTCAATTTTTTATTCATCTAACACACCTCCTAAGAGTATAATATCAAATATTTATATTAAATAAAATAGAAAGTAAAAATAATATTATTCACAATATATAGAGATTGTGATAATATGAATTTGGATACAATAAATTTGGAGGTTTATTATGTTTAATATATTTTCTCTAATATTTAAATACATCTTTATAGTAATAATATATCTATTTATTTTAAGTATTATAAGATTAATATATTTAGATATAAAGGGTATATCCCAGGAGATTTCTGATGGAGGCAAATACTTAAAATTAATAAACAAAAAGGAATCTTTATCTTTTAATGTAAAAGAATATTATCCACTCACAAAGTCTATATCCATTGGACGAAGTAACAATAATGAAATCGTATTAAAAGATCCATATATTTCAAAAAACCATCTAAAAATAGTAGAAGATGAAGGAGTTTTTTTCATAGAAGATTTAAACTCTGCCAATGGTACCTATCTTAATGGGGAAAGAATAATGGATGTGGTTAAAATTAAAAATGGTGATAGAATTAGAGTAGGACAAGTGGAGTTTTTATTTGTAGATAGAGAGTAGGGGATATTATGTTAGATAAAATAACTAGCCCTAGGCGACCTAGAAATTTGCTAGTTTTATTTGAATTAATGGCTATTGCATTATTGTTTATATATGATAGGGAAAACTTAGATAAATTCACCATTATATCTGGAATAAGTTTAATACTTCTTATTTATGTTTCTAATTTTTTATTACCTAAAATATCCACAGGAGATAATTATATTTTTTTAATAACTACTATGCTTTTAAGTATAGGAGTTATTATGATATATAGAATAAATCCTGCATTAGGTATAAAGCAAGTAATATGGATAGGTATAGGAATTTTATTATTTTTTATTACTTATTTTATTGTAAAAAATATAAATGAATGGAGAAATTGGACTAATCTTTATTTTGGCTTATCTATAGTATTATTTGTTGCTACCCTTTTATTTGGAACCACTAAAAAAGGTTCTACTAATTGGCTTGAAATTGGCAGATTTAGTTTTCAACCAACAGAAATAATTAAATTATTATTAATTTTCTTAATAGCCTCCTATTATGTAAATTACGATGAATACAAGGAGAAAAAATTTGGGCCCTATTATTTAACAGGGGCTGTATATTTATTTATTGGATTTTTGTTTTTACAAAAAGATTTAGGAACAGTTTTAATTTTTTATTCCATATTTATTGCTCTTCAATTTATATATGAGGAAAATAGAAAATTAATATTTTATAATGTATTACTTTTTGTAGTAGCAGGAGTAGCAGGTTTCTTTTTATTTGACCATGTTAGAATTAGATTTCAAATTTGGTTAAATCCATGGGAATATATAGACAATAAAGGCTATCAAATAACCCAATCCTTATTTGCCATTGCTACAGGAGGATTTTTTGGAACGGGGATTGGATTAGGACATCCAGACTTTATTCCAGAAGTATATACAGATTTTATATTCTCTGCCATTTGCGAAGAAATGGGTATATTTGCTGGAATAGGTGTTATAATGTTATTTTTAATCTTAGTATATAGAGGATTTAAAATAGCCATTTCTCAAAGAGACAAGTTTTTTAGAATAGTGGCATTAGGTATAAGTATATTATTTGGAATTCAATCTTTTATTATATTTGGTGGAGTGTTAAAATTAATACCTTTAACAGGTATTACCATACCCTTTGTTAGTTATGGAGGTAGTTCCATGCTATCTAGTTTTATAGCTTTAGGAATACTTCAAGTAGCATCAGAGGAATTGGATTAGGAGTTGACAATATGGACAAAGAATTAAAGAGAATAATTATAGTATTATCTGGGATATGCTTATTATTTGTTGTATTAATAGTGTATTTATCATGTTTTCAAATGTTTAAGGCAGAAAAAGTAGCAAAAAATAGTTATAATAAGCGATTATGGATAAATGAAGAAAAAGTATTAAGGGGCTCTATTATAGATAGAAATGGGAAAATTCTCGCTTATAGTGAAAAAGACGGAGAGACTTATAAAAGATATTACAATTATGGAAATCTTTATAGCCATATTATAGGCTATAGTTATAGGGAATATGGTAAGGTAGGTTTAGAATTACAATACAATAATCTGCTATTAAATATATCTGAAAGTACTCCAATTAATGAATTTAAAAATATAGTATTACCTAGTACAGAGGGTAATACGTTAAAACTTACAATAGACCACCATCTTCAGGAATATACAAGGGAACAACTAAAGGGGAAAAAAGGTGCAGTGGTTACTATGAATCCTAGTACAGGTGAAATATATTCCATGGTAAGTATGCCAGACTTTAATACAAGTCACTTAAGAGAAAATTGGAATGATATAATGGAAGATAAGAATAGCCCCTTTTTAAATAGGGCTACCTCAGGACTATATACACCAGGGTCTGCTTTTAAAGTATTGACTACTATTGCCATATTAGATGATTCTAATTTAAACAAAGAATATAATTGTACAGGAAGTACTAAAATTGATGGATATATTTTAAAGGATTATAGCCAAAAAGGTCATGGTGCTATTAATTTAGAAGAGGCATTAGTAAAATCTTGTAATACTTATTTTGCAGAAAAAGGTGTAGAAGTGGGTAAAGATAAATTAGGAGAGGTATTAGATAAATTTATGATAAATAAAAAAATTCCCTTTGACTTACCTACTCAAAAGTCCACTTTTCCCTATAAAGAAAATTTAGGCAAAACAGATATAGCTGCAGCTAGCATTGGTCAAGGTAAAGTATTAGTTACACCACTGAATATGGCTATGGTNGCATCGGGAATTGCCAATAATGGGGATATAATGAAGCCTATATTAGTAAAGGAAGCCATATCTCCAGAGGGAAAAGTAATTAGAAGTAATCATTCAGAATTATTATCTAGGGCTACAGATGTTTTTACTGCCAATGAAGTAAAAAATATGATGGTGGAAGTAGTAAAAAGGGGCACAGGTACAAATGCAAGTATAAAAAATATAAGGGTGGCAGGTAAGACTGGTACTGCTGAAAACCCTTCAGGGAAATCCCATGCCTGGTTTATAGGTTTTGCACCAGCAGATGATCCTCAAATTGCCATAGCAGTAGTATTAGAAGAGGAAGGTAGTACTGGTGGAAAAGCTGCAGCACCTATTGCAAGAAAAATATTAATAGAAGCATTAAATACTATTAAATAGGGAGGTAATATTATGGCTAAAAAATTTAAGGAAAGACGAGATATTCCAGTAGAATATACCTGGGACTTGGAGTCTATGTATAAAGATGAAAAGGCTTGGGAAGAAGATTTAAATAAGGTTTTAAAATTAGCTGAGGAATATCCTAAATATCAAGGTAAAGTAATAGAAACTGGAGAAAACTTATTAAATGCCCTTAAAGATCAAAATGAATTGTATAGAACTGTATCTAAAGTTTATTCCTATTCCAGTATGAAATTAGATGAGGATACTAGGGTAGGAAGTTCTCAGGAAATGTCTAGTAAGGCATTATCTGCCTACGTAAAGGTAAATGAAAAGACTTCATTTTTAATACCAGAAATACTTGAGATAGAAGAGTCCACACTTAATAAATACTATAATGAAGTAGATGGATTAAAATTATATAAACAGGCTTTAGACGAAGTGTTGAGGAAAAAGGATCATGTTCTTTCTGCTAAGGAAGAAAACCTTCTAGCTCAAATGGGAGAGGTGGCTGAAGCTTCACATAATATATTTTCTATGCTAGACAATGCAGATATAAAATTCCCAACTATTAAAGATGAAGAAGGAAATGATGTAGAAATAACCCATGGTAATTTTATTCCCCTAATGGAAAGCAAAAATAGAGATGTAAGAAAAGCAGCTTTTGAAGGATTATATAATACTTATAAGGGCTTTGAAAACACTTATGCTCAAATGTTAAATGGAAATACTAAGAAAAATATTTTTTATGCAAAGGCTAGAAAATATAATTCTAGTATTGAGGCTTCCTTAGATGAAAACAATATACCAGTTTTAGTCTATGATAATTTAATTAATTCCATCCATGATAATTTAGACAGTATGTATAAATACATGGANATTAGAAAAAGGGCANTAGGAGTAGAGGAACTTCATATGTACGATTTATACACTCCCATAGTAAAAGATGTGGATATTACTATGGAATATGAAGAAGGCAAAAAATTAATCTTAGAAGGACTTCATCCATTGGGAGAAGAGTATAGAAATATACTAGAAGAAGGTTTTAATAATCGTTGGATTGATGTGTATGAAAATCCAGGTAAAAGGTCTGGAGCCTATTCTGGTGGGTGTTACGATTCTAAACCTTTTATACTTTTAAATTATCATGATACTTTAGATAATGTATTTACTATTGCNCATGAATTAGGACATTCAGTTCATTCTTATTTAACTAGGAAACATCAACCCTTTGTATATGGAAGATACAGTATATTTGTGGCAGAAGTAGCTTCTACTACTAATGAAGCATTATTATTAGACCATATGCTAAAAAATGTAGAAGATGAAGGGGAAAGATTATATTTATTAAATCACTATTTAGAAATGTTTAGAACTACAGTATTTAGACAAACTATGTTTGCAGAATTTGAGAGAGAAATATATAAATATGCTGAAAGTGGTGGAGCTTTAACAGCCGATTATTTATCTGAAACTTATAAAAAACTAAATGAAAAATACTATGGACCAAATATGGTAGTAGATGATGAAATAGCCATGGAATGGGCTAGAATACCACATTTTTATTATAATTTTTATGTATTCCAATATGCTACTGGATTTTCAGCAGCAGTAGATTTATCACAACAAATATTAAAAGAAGGAGAAATAGCAGTAGAAAGGTATTTAAACTTCTTAAGAAGTGGTAGTTCTGATTATCCTATAAATGTATTAAAAGCCGCTGGAGTAGATATGACAACAGAAAAACCTGTAAATAATGCAATGAAAGTATTTAGAGAATTAGTAGAGGAAATGGATAAGTTGATATAGGAATATTATTAAATTTTTAGCAGATCCAAAAGGGTCTGCTTTATTTTTTGAAAAGCATTGTAAAAAGATAAAATTAATGATACANTAAGCATAATATGGATATTTTATCCATACTGTATAAATTGATTTTAAAACATAATAAAATTAATTATAGTTAAAATAAAAATAAAAATTTTCATAATATCTTTGATGATTGTATCCATATTTTCTTTAATATTATTTGGAACAAAAGGGGAAAGCAAAAGCGAGAATAATGTAGCAATATTTACTTATCATTTAATTGTAGAAGATGAAGATTTTGATGAAGAAGGTTTAAATAAAAGCCTACCTATTACAAAACTCTCGGATTTTGAAAATGAAATGAAATTTTTAAAAGATAATGATTATAAAGTTATATCCATGAAGGAGTTTCAAGACCATATATATGAAAAAAAGAATTTTCCACCTAAGACTGTATTAATAACATTTGATGATGGTTATTATTCAAATATTCAATATGCATATCCTATTTTAAAGGAATATAATTTTCCAGCAACAACCTTTATTATTGGTAAGATGACTGAACACGCAAAGCCTGATGCTAAATTAAGGTATATTTCCATTGAAGAAATGAATGATACTAAAGATATATTTACCTATGGAGGACATACTTATGATTTACACTATTTTGATGATGGGAAATCTAGACTTGTAAGTAGTTCAGAAGAGGTCGTAAAAGATGATTTGAAAAAATTATCTAATATTGGGGAATTTAAATACTTTGCATATCCCTATGGAATGTATTCGGCGAAAAATGAAAAGATACTAGAAGATTTTGGCTATAAACTTGGTTTTTTAAACAATAATGAACTTGCAAATCTTAATTCTAGACCTTTTGAAATTCCACGAATATCTATAAATAGTATGATCACTTTTGAAGATTTTGTTAAGTTTTTAATACTTTTAGAAAAGGATAAGTAAGTAAAAAAGATTTAATCACAGTGAATAATATATATATTATTCACTGTGATTTTTAGCATAATTCTACAAAAACTTACTTTTCAAATTGTTCCAATACATATCCTTATCAAAATTTAATCTTGAAATTGTCCTATCTGGAATGGTAAAATCTATCTTTGTAATATTATCGTATTTATGCTCTACTCCATCTACTATGATTAAAATAGAATTTTCATATCTATATTCTGGTTTTATGGTGATTTTCAAATCTCCTGGTATAATTGCAGAATTAGGTAAAGACCTATAAGCTTTAGAACTAATAGGAGATAAGGGAGTCATTTGCAGTGTATTTAAGGATGGATAGATTATGCTACCACCAGAGGAAAAATTGTAGGCAGTGCTTCCCACAGGAGTGGAGATAATCATACCATCTCCACAAAAATTTTCTAAATGATTTCCATCTACAAATATTTCTAAATGTACCACCTTAGATTTTATACCTTTAACCACAATTTCATTTACACCATATAATTGTAATTGGCGATTTTTAGTATATATATTAGCTTGGACTAGAAAAATCTTTTCAACAATATAATCATTGTTAATATATTTTTCAATAAATATATCAATATTTTCAGGTAAAATTTCTTGGAAAAAACCTAAATGCCCTGTATTTATTCCTACAAAGGGAATAGGAGTAAAACTATGTTTATGAACAGCCCTAAGAAATGCTCCATCTCCTCCAATGCAAATATTTAATTCTGCATTTTCATTAAATTTATCTGAAACTATAAAACCTTTATTTTCTAATTTTTTTATTAATAATTCCGTAGTGTTCTTAGATTCTAAATCATAATTGGAAATAATATTAATAATTCTAAATTCTTCTTTTGACAAATATTTCCCCTCCAAAATTTAAATCCTTTAATTATAATAATTTTTTGTTATAATTACCTTATAAATATCTTAAACTCATTATACAATAAAAGTACTAAAATTTGGAGGTAAAAATGGATTTATTAAAAGAAAGTGAAAACAATATTATTTTTAGTGTAAAAGATGGGGGAGAAACCTTAGAAGAATTTTTACTAAATCAAGGATTGTCTTCTAGATTTTTTCGAAGGGTGTNCAAAGGNAAATGTATTTTTGTAAATGGGAAATTAATAAATAAAAATCAAGTTTTAAACATGGGAGATATAGTATCTATAATTATAGAGGATGAAATAGATAATACTTTTGCGGAAAATATGCCTTTAGATATTATATATGAAGACATGGATATATTAGCAATAAATAAGCCTCCCTTTGTAGTGGTTCATCCTACAAAAAGCCATCAAGCAAATACTATATCCAATGGAATAGCTTATTATTTTAAAGAAAAAGGCATTAAAAGAAAAATAAGATTAGTAAATAGATTAGATATGAATACATCAGGTATACTTTTAGTAGCAAAATCCTCCTTTGCCCATCAGCAAATGGCCCTACAATTTGAAAACAATAAAGTGGAAAAAAGATATATGGCAGTAGTAGATGGAGTAGTGGAAAAAGATAGTGATGCTATAGATTTACCCATAGGTAGAGAAGAAGAGAAAAGCATTAGAAAAGTAGTAACCCCTAATGGACAAGATGCTTTAACTAAATATAGAGTAATGGAAAGATATAATAATGCTACTTTATTAGATATAGAATTAATCACTGGCCGTTCCCATCAAATAAGGGTACATTTAAATCATATAGGTCATCCAATAATTGGAGATACCTTGTATTTTAAATCTAGTCCATATATAAATAGGCAGGCATTACATGCTTACTATTTAAAATTAAAGAAACCACGAAGAGAAGAAAAAATAGAACTAAAAGCAAATCTACCTAAGGATATAAAAATGTTAATAAACCATCTAAAATAATTTATTTTTTATCCAAGGTTTTAACAAGCTCCATCATTTTCATCATTTCTTTTATTTTTTTCTTTTCTTCTTCACTCTTTCCTTCCATTAGTGGCTCTATTATATTTATTAGTTTTTTAGGCTCATTTAAACTATTAGGATCAGAAATAAAGGTATTAAGCATAGCCAACATGCTTTTGTATTTATCCATATTAAATATAATGTCTAAAACAAGCCCCATATCCTTTATTTCTTCTTTAGAAATTTCATCTTTTATAGTATTCATTATGTAATTAATTCTTTCTCTATTATCTACCATTGGAATGGAGGATTCAATATAATTAATTGTCGGGTTTCCCATAAAAGAGATAGCTTCGTATAATCCAAGGATTTTTTCTGTAATCATAATGGATTTATTAATAGGAGCTATATATTCAGGAGGGAAATAAGGTCCAATTTTTTTCATTAATCTTACTTTTTCTTGAGTATGTGGAATATTTAAAACAAATTTGTTTTCTTTAAGCTTTACTGTAGTATCTTTTGCTACAACAATTTTATTTAAATCTTCCTCTTCTGTTTGTAAAACTTCCCTTTCTTTTTTCCTATTTATTATGAGAAATAACAATATTAATAATAATATATTATCCATGGCAGTACCTCCTAAAATTATACATATATATTATTCTATGCTGCCAATTAATAAAAGTTACCAAATTATTTGGTAATATATTGGAACTAAAATACATAGATTAGATTAGAATATATGGGAGGTGTTATCTTTGGAGAAAAAGGATAATATGAAAAATATTATGGAGGAGTTTAAAAACTTCTCACCAACAGATGAGGATATTGAGAAAATTTCCACTTTAAGTGAGACTTATAAAGATAAGTCAGAGGAAGATATTTTTTTTGAAATAATTAAAATTAATGAAGATATGGAAAATACTATGACTGAGGAAGAATACGAAAGAGTATTTCAACAATTAGAAAGCCTTAGGCCAATGCTAAATGAGGAGCAATTGGAAAAACTAGATAAAATATTATATATTTTAGGAAGATAAATTTACCAAATTTATCAAATAGACATTAAAGCCTAGTAATGTTATAATTTTTATATATTATGTAAACTAAGAAGGGGATATAAATGAAGAAGAAATCTACTTTTAAAATATTATTAATCTTGATAATATTTATTGCTTTAGTTTCAAATATATTTTTATCTCTAAATAATAAAAAAGAGTATAAGGAAATTCCCTATAAATTATTTTTAGAACATATAGAAAAGAATTTGGTTCAAGAAGTGGAATTAAAAGATAAATCTCAGCTTAAAGGAAAATTTAAAAATGGAGATTTATTTATTACAGATAATCCTCGAAGGGAAGATTTTAAAGAATACTTGTTGCTTAATAATGTGGAAGTAATAGAGGATAACAGTTTAATTCCTGCCCAAATTATTACTATTATGTTTTTATTAATGGGCATAGGGTTACTGGCTTATTTTACTAATAAAAATTACTCAAAACAAGCGGAAAAAGAAATGGCTTTAATGTCTAAAATAGATATGGAAAATTCTAATAAAGGGAAAATTACATTTGAAGATGTGGCTGGAAATGAAGAGGCAAAAGAATCTTTAAAAGAATTAGTTGATTTTATAAAAAATCCAGAAATATATAGTAAATATGGAGCTAGAATGCCTAGGGGTGTATTATTATATGGACCACCTGGCACTGGGAAAACTTTATTGGCTAAGGCATTAGCAGGTGAAGCCAATGTATCTTTTTATCCAGTGTCAGGCTCAGATTTTATTCAAGTTTATGCAGGTCTTGGAGCCAGTAGAATAAGAGAATTATTTAAAAAAGCAAAGGAAGATGGAAAATCAGTAATATTTATAGATGAGATAGATGCCCTTGGTAAGAAGAGAAAAGGTGGCAATTCCCATGGAGGTAGTGAAGAAGGAGATAGAACTTTAAATGCACTACTTACAGAAATGTCAGGTTTTAAAGGAAATGAAGGTATAATAGTAATGGCAGCTACAAATAGAATAGATACTCTAGATGAGGCATTACTTCGTCCTGGAAGATTTGATAGGCAAATTGAAATAGGNCTTCCAGATGTAAATGCTAGATATTCTATATTAAAACTTCATAGTATGAATAAGCCTATATCTAGTGAGGTGGACTTAAGGAANCTGGCTTTAGAAACTGTGTATTTTAGTGGTGCTAAATTGGAGAATTTGATGAATGAATCTGCAATAATTGCTGCTAGAAACAAGGACAAAAATATTAATAATGAACATATTAATAAGGCATATTATGCAATATTAGTAGGAGATGAAAAAAAAGATAGATCTAGTATTTCTCTAGGAGATAAAAAGATTACAGCTTATCATGAAGCAGGACATGCTTTAATCACAAAAAAAATTACTAAAAACAATAGGGTAACAAAAGTTAGTATAATACCTAGTACTAAAGGTATGGGAGGGTTTAGTTTAAACATTCCTCCAGATAGAATGTATCAAACTAAAATAGATATAGAAAACAATATTAAAATTGCCTTGGGAGGAAGGGCTGCAGAAGAAATTATATTTGGCAAAGACAATATTACCACTGGTGCCTCTTCAGATTTAAAAAAAGCAACAGAGATGACTTTAGCACTATTGGGTAATTATGGTATGGATGATAAAATAGGGCTTATAAATTATGACATAATACTAAATAGTAATTTAAATACGGATATTTCCTTAATGGAAAGGACTAGGGATATTTTAGATAATTTTTATCAAGATACTAAAAAAGTCTTAGTGGAAAATAAAATTTATTTAGAAAAAATTGCAAAGGCTTTATTGGAAAAAGAAACCTTAGATGAAGTGGAGATAGATAAAATTCTTGCCAGTTAAAAATTTCCAAAAAAATCTTTAGTCTATAACTTGAAGAATAGATGAATAAAAGGTATAATGTATATAGAGAATATTTCTGCGATGTACGTTGACCCATATAATTCAACCGACATGGTGAACACGGGAGTTCGGGTCCAGTAATGTAGAGCAGGCCTTAAATGGAAGTTCGAAATTATTGGCAGGGCACCCACCTTGTGAGAGGCGGGTGTGAATTAGTTGGGATGGACGGCATCGCGGTAATACAACAAACCCTTAGGATTTATCCTAAGGGTTTGTTGTATTATGGGAAAAATATATTTTCCCTATGGGACTGATTTATTGCATATTATATAGATTTTTTCCTAATAATAAAAGTAAATAAATTTTAGGAGATAATTATGAGAAATATATGTCCATTGTGTAATGGTTTATATGAAATAAAATATAAATGTAAAATATGTAATAGTCCCATGGAAGATAAGGGGGCTAAAGTTAATTATATGGATTCTTATAGTCCATATTTATTAGATGATATTAGTCATTTGGTTGATGGAGTGGCTAGGGACAAATGTGTACATATCTATTATTGTCCCCAATGCCACAGGAATGCCCAATGTTTCATTGAAAGAAAAGAATTTTAAGAAATATGAATTGGGTACTTTTTTCTTTCTTTAAATATATAAATATATTTAAAGCCAATTTCTTTTAGCAGTTTTTCTGCTAATTTATAATCATATCCTATATGTTCTGGACTGTGGGCATCAGAACCTATGGTTATTATTTCTCCTCCTAAATTTTTATATAGTTGTAATATATCAATTTTTGGATGATAATAATCTAATCCATATCTTTTTCCTGCTGTATTTAATTCTATGCCTTTGCCTTTTTCAATAATTAATTTTAAAATATCCTCTACAATAAAGGAATATTCACTAAAATCTGGAACCATTGAAGAATCTTCAAAATATCTGTCTATATAATCTATATGGCCTATAATATCAAAATTTTCAAATGACAATAAACACTGATACATATATTTATAATATTCTATTATAGCATCAATAGGTGATTTTCCATAGGTAAAATTGTCAAAATAAATATCTGTCCCATCAATTGCATGAATACTCATTATTACAAAATCAAAAGGATTATTATTAATTAATTTATTATACCTGTTTGCCAAATACGGCTGCATGCCAATTTCCACTCCAGCAAAAACATCAATATCTTTTAAATGTTTATACTTAACTTTTTTTACTTTTCGAAAATAGTCTTGAGTTCTAAAGTCTATATCGATTTTATCTTTTCCCACTTCATAATCAATATGATCTGTAAAACAAACGCTTTTCATATTTTTATCTATACTAGCCTTTACCATTTCTTCCATTAGATATTTACAATCCATGGAAAAGTCGCTATGAATATGAAAATCATACATATACTACACCCCTAATTTTATTAATTGAGACTATTTTACTTCAAAAATAAGAAATAGTAAAGTTTAAGCTGTAAAAAATTCTTCTTTATATTGTAGTTTGTATAAATCGTAGTAAAGACCTTCTTTTTCCAATAGCTCTTGATGATTTCCCATTTCCTTAATTTCACCTTTACTTAGAACTATTATTTTATCTGAATTTTGTATAGTAGATAATCTATGGGCCACTGCAATTGTAGTCCTACCTTTTATTAATTTTTCTAGTGCATCTTGTATTAAAAGTTCCGTTTCTGTATCAATATTAGAGGTAGCTTCATCTAATATTAATATACTTGGATTAAAGGCTAATGTTCTAGCAAAGGCCAATAATTGCCTTTCTCCAGAGGATAGGGTGGCGCCTCTTTCCATTACTGGTTCATCATATTGTTCAGGTAATTTTTCAATAAAGTGATGGGCATTAACATATTTTGCAATTTCTATAATTTCTTCATCTGTTATATTTTGATTGTTTAATCTTATATTATCTTTAATATTACCAGTAAATATAAACACATCTTGTAATACTACACCAATATGTTTTCTTAGCTCATATTTATTATATTCCTTTATATTTACCCCATCTATTAATATTTCTCCCTTTTGAATATCATAAAATCTAGTAATTAAGTTGATAATAGAGGTTTTCCCAGCACCAGTAGCACCTACAAAGGCAACTATTTCTCCAGGCTCTATGGTAAAACTAACATCCTTTAAAACCCAATTTTCTTCTTCATATGCAAACCATACATTTTTAAATTCTATTTTTCCCTTTATTTCCCTTATAGGCACTGGAGTTTTAGGATTCTTTACTTGATTATCTTCATCTAATATGGCGAAAATTCTTTCACTGGATGCCATTGCCGATTGTAATATATTATATTTTTCTGTTAAATCTCGTATTGGATTAAAAAACTTTTGTAGATAGTCTATAAAGGCATATAGTACTCCAAATTCAATATATCCAGATACAACTTGCCCACCACCAAAATAAATTAGAAAGGCTAGGCCAAGGGATCTAATTATTTCAATAGATGGACTAAATATGGCATAAGTTCTGACTTCTCGTTCTGAGGTATTTAGATAATCTGTATTAATTTTATTAAATTCATTAAATATTTTTTCTTCTTTTTTAAATATTTGTATGGTTTTCATTCCTGTAATATTTTCATTTAATGTTGAGTTAATCCTGGCTAGTTGTGCCCTTCCCAATCTATAAATCACCCTTATTTTTTTTCTAAATATAATAGAAGCTAAAAGTATAAAGGGAATTAAAGAAAAGGACAATAATGCTAGTTTGTAATTCATTTTTAACATTACAATCATTATTCCAGCCAATATAAACACATCTTTAAATAGAGAAACTAACACACTAGTATACATTTCATTTAAGGTTTCTGTATCGTTAGTCACTCTAGTCACTAATCTACCTACAGGATTTTTGTCAAAATAGGATATAGATAGATTTTGAATATGGGAAAAAACATCCTGTCTAATATTAAAAATAATTTTTTGGCTAGTATAATTTAAAATATATACTTGCAAATAATTGAAAATAAAAGCTAGAATTATTGCTAATAAAAAAATTACACCTATTTTTGTTAAACCGTCAATATCCTGTTTTCTAAATTTTTGATAATCAGCCTTTGATAAAGTAATGGTTTCAGATTTTCCGTCTTTAGATACATCTACTAAATAATATTTTCCCTCTTTTTTTTCTATGGTTTTCAAAGGCAAATTTTCTAATCTATTTTTATCTTCCAATGGTAGATTTTTTAAGCGAATATATTTTTTATTATTAAATTCTACTCCAGGAATAGATTCAGTAATACTAGTTTCTACCATAGGTTCCTTGTATCCATTAATATAGTCATCTATGGTTACTTTAAATAAATAAGGCCTTAATAGTTCTAGTCCTGTAACCAACATCATAAGCACTATACTTATAAGTAAATAGTGCCAATAGGGTTTAGCGTATTTAAGCATTCTTCTCATTAGGTGTGAATCATAAGATTTCCCAGCTATTTCATCATTGTGATAATTACTCATAGTATCCCTCCTCCAAATCTAATATATTTTTTCTTCTAGGAGTTGCTTTTCATATAGATAATTATATAAACCATTATTTTCAACTAAAATATCATGAGTACCTCTTTCAATTATTTGGCCATCATCTAATACAATAATTTCATCTGCATTTTGTATAGTTGAAATTCTATGACTAATAATAATGGTAGTTTTCCTATTTGTAAGTTTTTCTAAATTATTAAGGATTTTTTCTTCTGTTTCTGTATCTACACTAGACAAACTATCGTCTAAAATTAAAATAGGGGAATCTTTTATTAAAGCTCTAGCTATGGAGACTCTTTGTTTTTGTCCACCAGATAGGGTAACCCCTCTTTCACCTAAAACTGTATCAAAACTATTTGGAAAATCTACTATATTATTATAAACTTCTGCTGCTTTTGCAGCCTCAATTATCATTTCATCTGAAACTTCTTCATCAAAGGCAAAGCCAATATTGTCTTTAATGGTGGTGGAAAATAAAAAATTATCTTGAGGTACATAAGCTATATTTTCTCTTAAATCTTGCATTTTAATATCTTTTATATTTATATCGTCTAAAAGTATTTCTCCATGGTCTATATCGTATAGTCTTAATAATAAATTGACTATTGTTGTTTTACCACTACCAGTTCTACCTACTATAGCTAAGGTTTTTCCTTCTTCAATAGTAAAATTAATGTTTTTTAATACTGGTTCCTTTGCTCCTGGATATTTAAAATCTACATTTTTAAATTCTATTTTACCCCTTGCTTTATCTAAAGGGATGGGATTTTCACTATCAATTATTTCAGATTCTTCATCTAATATGGTATTAATCCTTTCCATTGAGGCTACTCCTCTTTGCAATATATTAACAACCCAGCCTACTGCCATCATAGGCCAAATTAATAGTCCTAGATAATTGTTAAAGGCAATAAAATCTCCAAGTGTAATGGTATCTAACATTACTAATCTACCACCATAAATTATAACTATTAAAAAACTTATAGAAGAAACAAATTGAACCAATGGATGAAATATTCCTGAAACTTTCACTAAGGCTAAATTTTTACTTAAATTATCTTCATTAACTTGGGTAAATTCTTCTAAAGCTAAATCTTCTTGCACAAAGGATTTAATTACCCTTATTCCTGCAAAATTTTCCTGGGTAGTGTCAGTTAAATTAGCAAAGGCTTCTTGTACTGATGTAAATCTTCTATATATTACTTTACCAAATTTATTTACAGTTAAAGTAATAAATGGCAATGTGGCTAAAGCTATTAGGGTTAATTTAATATTGGTGGTTTTAGCCATCATAATCATAGATAATATGGTTAAAAAAGTGGCATCTACAGCC